>Ga0209382_10000272_pt1 | contig 83226 bp, 62 predicted proteins | sample SoiMetdeltSBSDD5_FD_187599 | JGI IMG/M metagenome (GOLD analysis project Ga0209382, IMG submission 187599) | Bulk soil microbial communities from a Populus tree surrounding site in Tennessee, USA - Soil MetaG P. deltoides SBSDD5 (SPAdes) (version 2) | ecosystem: Environmental > Terrestrial >... | reverse complement strand
AATTGTTCAACTTCAAAGTCCCGCCGCCGTGCTGGCAGCCGCCCAAACAACGCGGCCGGCCTTCTTTAGCCACCCTGCGACTGACTCAGCAATGGGCTGCTTGATCACCCTTAAGTGCGGTGACACCGTGTAATCCGTGTGCTGTTTTTTTAGTTTATTTCTGAAAAGTCAATTTCCCCAGCGCTTTAAAACCTGCACCCTCGGCGATGCTCTCTTCGTATATTAGAAACCGATGGCCGGAATTGCGCAACTGCTTGAGCGTCTGCGACAGTCCGAGGTTGCCGTATTCGCGCGTGCGCGTCACATGATCCAGATTATCTCCCACTTTCCTTCACATTTTCTTCACAATCCTCTCCCATAATCCTGTTCAGAAAGAGTAAAAATGTAACTGCTCAGGCCGCCGTCCCGGCGGCTATGCAGTTACCAGAATTCAATCTCATCGGAGGCTAAAATGAACAGGCGAATTGTTTTAGGATTTTTGATTGGGCTGGTGCTCATCGCGGGAGCGGCGACGATTGGCTTCTATGCCTATCAGGCCGGCGTCGCTCAGGGCTTGGTTGAAAGTGGCAAGCTAGCGGTTGAGCCGGCGTCACCGGAAGGCTATGTCTATCACTATCGCGGCGGGCCTTTCTTTCTTCACCACCGCTTTGGATTTGGCTTTGGGTTCCTCGGCTGCTTGATCCCGTTCTTGTTCTTCATTCTGATCTTCAGCATCATCAGGATGATCGTGTTTGGACCACAGCACTGGGGCGGGTGGGGCTACCGTGGGCATTGGGGTCCGGGGGGTTGGGAGAAAGGCGTCCCGCCGATGTTTGAGGAATGGCATCAGCGAGCGCACGGCGGGCCAAGCGGGCCCGGAAATGAGCCGCCCACTGGGTCAAGGTAGGGCCTCCATGTTTAGGTGACTGTCATAGGGCGCAGAGTAGTGGATGGTATAGAACTGTATTGCTTCGTGACAGTCACCTCGTGTCTCAAGCCGCAAAGGCCCTTGCGCGAAGTCGCGAGGTGTGTCACGATGACCCCTCTGGGCCTGCCTCATTGATCAGCGGGATGGCTTGCCTACCAGAAAGATGAATAGTATGTCAGACAACCTGAGGTCCGGAAACTTTAAACGCCCGCTTTCCCGGCGGATCCAAGCCCGCCTCATGGGCATGCTCAACATTCCGATGCGAGTGCTTCTGGGGCTTCCCTTTCCAACTCCCCTCAGCGGACGACTGATGCTGGTATCACTCACAGGTCGCAAGACTGGCAAAGTCTACCAGCAACCGTTGAGCTATGTGCAGCAAGGCGATACGCTACTGACTCCCGGCGGTGGCAAATGGAAGTTGAACCTGCGAGATGACCAGCCGGTGCGGATTCGGTTGCGTGGACGGAATGTCCTTGCGCTACCTGAACTCGTTAGGGACCCCGACGAGATTGAGCGTTTGCTGGCGGTGATGACCACTGCGAATTCCAGCGTCAGCGCCTTCGTCGGTATCCCCAAAGGACCGGATGGTCGGCTGGATCGTACTCGCCTTCAGACTGCGGTGAACTATGGCTTCAGGATTGTCCGCTGGCACCTTGGAGCGTAGGCGGATGATATTTATCTCCAGGCAGGTAAATGCACACTTTTCGGAGAAATGAAAACCGTCCTCGTCGTGGATGACGAACCGAAGATCATCCAACTTGCCCGCGATTATCTGGAACACGCCGGCTTTTCCGTCCTGGCCGCGCGCGATGGTCAGGCAGCTTTGACCAGTGTGCGTTCGGCGAAACCGGATTTAGTTGTCCTGGACATCGGTCTGCCCGGCCTCGACGGCCTGGAGGTCACGCGCGCCGTGCGTAAAGTTTCCAATGTGCCTATCATCATGCTCACCGCCCGCAGCGAGGAAACGGATAAATTGGTCGGGCTGGAACTGGGCGCGGATGATTACCTCACCAAGCCGTTTAGCCCTAAAGAATTAGTGGCGCGGGTGCGAGCGGTGCTGCGTCGCGCCGAAAACTTGACGAACGCTCCGGGCGAGACGGAATTCGTCCGGGTGGGTGATTTAACGTTGGATGTGCCTCGGATGCGCGTCACCCTCGGCCAACGTCAAATCGAGGTCACGCCCACGGAGTTTCAACTCTTGGTCACGCTTGCCCAGCAGCCGGGCCGCATCTTTACCCGCGCGCAATTGTTGGATGCGCTGCACGGCGTCGCTTTTGAATCCTACGAGCGCGCGATAGATGCCCACATCAAAAATATTCGCCGCAAAATAGAACCTGACCCGCGCCAGCCGCGTTACATCCTGACGGTCTACGGCGTGGGCTACAAATTCGCCGATGAGCCAAACGTGGGCTGAGCTTGTCGAAGCCCAGAGTTGGCTCCCTTCGACAAGCTCAGGGAGCTGACAACTTGTGTTACTGCGCACCACATGAACCCTCCCCCTTTTTCTCACGACCCGCCACCCGGTTGGCCCGCTGATAAACCGTGGCCGCCCCGACGTTGGCGCTTCGGCTCACGCGCGTTTTTCCGTCATCGCCCGCCGTGGTGGCCGGAGGATGAACCCTGGCCGCCCACCGAACCGCCGCGGATGTATGCCTGGCGCCGGATGCGCGGCCACTTCCTTTGGCGTATCTTGGGCTTCATCGGCCTGCTATTTTTTTTCATGGTCGGTGGCTGCACCTTCGCCTTTTGGTTGATGGCCGTGGGCTTGGGTCGGATGCATTTGTCCGGGGACCCCATTCATGTGTATCGAATCGCCAGTTTCGCGATTGTCTTCTTCGCGATCATTACGTTGGGCCTGATTGGGCGAGCGTTACTGCGCAACATCGCCTGGCCGGTGGGGGATCTCTTGGAGGCCGCCGGGCGCGTGACGCAGGGTGATTATGCGGCGCGGGTGGACGAACGCGGCCCGCGCGAAGTGCGCGCGTTGGCCCGCGCCTTTAATGGAATGGCGGCGCGCTTGCAGATGGAAGCCGAGCAACGCCGTAACATATTGACCGATGTGACCCATGAACTGCGCACGCCGCTGACCGTGCTGCAAGGCAATCTGGAAGCGCTGCTGGATGGGATGTATCCGCGCGACGATGCGCACTTGCTCCCGATTTTGGAGGAGACCCGCGTGTTGGCGTCTTTGGTGGACGACCTGCGCACGTTAGCGCTCGCCGAAAGTGGCGCGCTGCAACTGCAACGCGAACTGACTGATGTGGGCGTGCTGATTGGTGAGACGTTGGCTTCGTTTCAAACGCCGGCGGATGCGGCGGGAGTGAGATTAACGCTCGCGCTGGAAGATGGTCTGCCGTTGGTCGAGGTTGATCCAACGCGCCTGCGCCAGGTGCTGATTAATTTGATTGCGAATGCATTGCGCTATACGCCCCGGGACGGAGAGATTAAGGTGAGCGGGGGAGTTGATCAAGCAGCGCATCACGTCATTCTGGATGTCCAGGATACCGGTGAGGGGATCGCGCCGGAAGCGCTGCCGCAGCTCTTTGACCGATTCTATAAGTCGCCGGATTCGCCGGGCAGTGGGTTGGGGCTGGCAATTGCGAAGAACTTAATCGAGGCGCACGGCGGAGAAATCTCTGTCCGGAGTGAACCGGGACAGGGGACGACTTTTAGCTTGAAATTGCCGTTGACTTAAAAAGAGACCCGGCCGGTCCCGCGCAACGGGCTTAATGAGCATGCATATGTGGCTCATGCACATGGCCGTGGTTTAACTCTTCGAGCGAGGCGTCGCGCACATCCACCACGGTCACCTCAAAGTTGAGCGTGGCGCCGGCCAAGGGATGATTACCGTCCACCTGGATGACCTCGTCCTCCACGCCGACGATGGTAAAGGTGTGCATCCCCTCATCATCTTGGGCCTGAAAATGCGCCCCGATTTTTAAGAGTTCCTCTTTGCCCTGAAAGACCTCGCGCGGAACATCTTGCAGTAAGCTCTCATCTCGTTCCCCATAGGCCTCCGCCGGCGGGATGGAAATCGTGAACTTTTCGCCCGGTGTTCGGCCTTCTAGCGCGTTTTCCAATCCCGGAATAATGCTCTCTGTCCCTTGAATATAGGCTAAGGGCTCTTCATCTTTCGAACTGTCCAGGACCGCGCCATCTGAATCCGTCAAGGTATAGTCAATCGTCACGACTTTGTTTTTCTGGATTTGCATGTTAGAGCTCCTGTCTAAATAAGTGGGCTTCTATAGTCTTAACGGGGGAAAGTTTTTGATTATCACGAAGAATCAGCCAGAGGAAAACCGCTGACAGTGATTCTGCTACACCGTTTCTTTATTGAGCTGAATGTTGAATGGATAAGCGCGCGAATATTATAACGGGGCGTGCGCCAATGGCCTAATGCGTTTTTGCTAATTTTAAAACCCCGGCGGCGGATCAAGCACCAGGATGCCCCAGGTGGTCGGGTCGGTGAGTTTCTGATTCCGCCGGTTGGAGACTTGCGTTTGCTGCTGGGCGCTGCCGGGTGAGTCGTTGTCGTTCAGATTCAGCGCGAAGCCCAGGCTCTGCCCGGCGTGGGGCGTAACGTGGAAGATCGTCCACGGCACGGCGACTTCCAAATTGTAGCCGCCCTCGACCAGGTGTGTTGCAATCACCGCGCCGGTCACCGACCGCGCTTGCTCTTTGGGGAACCACAGATACGCCTCCGGGAGGACGGTCGGGCTGGTTAAATTTCCGGGTGACAGACCCAGTTGAAAGTCGTCGCCGTTCAGCGTTGGCGTGCTCGCATCCCCCGCGCGATCAGCGTCAATCCACAACTCCAGGCTGTCTCCTTTAAATAGACTTGCTCCGGTCGCTTGCTGAACGAAGGTATCGTCTTTTACTTTGATCGCGACGTAGAGATAATCCTCATCCCAGGCAATGTTCCAGAGCGCCGAGAGATCGCCCGCGCCCTGCCAGTTCTCGCGGCCAAAGTTGGCCTCGCCCACCGGGTAAACCAGGAACGTCCACTCGGCCAGGTCGCCGTTCACGCCCGGCGGCGGCTCAAGCACCGGTGCCGCGTGGATGATGTTTTCGCCTTGCAAAGTGGGGGCGAGGGTCGCGCCGGGCGTGGTGGCCGGCGTGGGTGTGGGATGCGGAATGAAGACCGGCTGAACGCACGAGTTGTAATCTCGGCCCAAGACGATCCGGAAAGGATACGGCGCGTCGGCGTCGGGCGCGGAGATGATGTTGGCCTCGCTCAAATGAAAGATCCGTTTCAGTTCATTCCGCGCCGAACCCTTGGGACTGGTGGTGTAATCGTAGAGGGTCGTCGTCGGGTAAGTCGCCCCATCCGATTCGCCGATGACCGGGCGGATGCCATCCCATTCCAAGTTGTCGGCGGCCAGCGCGCTCGAAGACGGGAAATAGGTTCCATTCCAAATTTCCACGGCCGGCGCTTCACGCGCCAGAATATTTTCCGAGGGCGGCTGGAACGCTTCCGCCAAAAGTTTAGTGATCGCGTCGCGATCGGGAACTAAAACGGCGGCGCCGGCCGGCGTGGTCCAGGCGAAGACCTGGCTGCGCCCGACAAAGCGGCTTTTGATTCGGCTGCGATCCATTTGAGCGGCCAACGGCACGAACTGCAAAATATCGCCCACGTTAAGATCGGTGTCCACGATCTCCACGTACTGGGCATACAGTTCGGGGACTTTGGTGAGCATATTCAACTGCAAGCCTTTGTCGAAGAGCGCGCGCAGCATTTGATGTTGGCGGCGGGAGCGATCAAAATCGCTGCTCTGCTTGCGGGACCGGGAATACCACAGCGCCAAATCGCCGTTCATATGCTGCAGGCCGACGGGGACGGTATACAGTTCCCAGTTGTCCGCGTTCTGCGGATCCAGCGTTGGGTCTTTGAGGCGCCAGTCCTGCATCACACAACTCACCGGGAGGTCCACCCCGCCGAGGATGTCCACCACTTGCTTGAAGCCGTCAAAGTCCACGCGCGCCCAGCCGTGAATGGGTATGCCAAAGTTGTAGAGTATCGTTTGTTCGAGCAGCGCGACTCCGCCGCCCGGATAACCGATGGCATCTCCATGCCCGGCGGCGGTGTTGAGGCGGTTCATCGTCCAGCCGGGGACGTAAACGAACAGGTCGCGCGGCAGGGTGAGCAGCGTGACGGCGTTGGCTTCTTTATTAATGGAGACGATGATCATTACATCGGTGCGGTAGTTCCGGGAGGCGCGCGCGGTGTCACGCCCCAGGAGGAGGATGTTGACGATGTCCTTGTCCAGATGCAACTGGGGCATCGGCTCCGGGATGGGCGTCGCGGGAGTCGCGTACGGGTCAGGCGTGGTCGCCCCGAGTGTGGGATCAATGCCGGGGCGCGCGGTTGGGGAAGGGCTGGAGGGCAGCGGTGTTTCCGTAGGTGGTTGGACGACCAGGGTATTCGTCGGACGTGAGATCGCGCCGGGAGTTTCATCCTGAAGAGGGCCTTCGGCAGTCATCAAGGCTTGATCAGGCGTCTCCGAACTGAAGGACAACGTCCAGGTTGGGATCGCCGTGCGCACGGGCGTCGGCGCGGTGGTCGCCAGGTTGCAAGCCAGAGCGAATAACAGGACAGCGCTGAGGAGAGAGAGAGAGCGTTTCATGGGACTTATTTTAGTCCAATCTGGCTGGGGCGCACGCCCAAAGGATGAAGGATGAGGGATGAAGGATGAAAAAAGCGAAAGGTGGCAAGTGGCAGGTAGCAGGTAAAAGAAGACTTGCCACCTGCTACTTGCCACTTTCATCCTTCATCCTTCATAATTCATCCTTCCCCTTAAAACTCACATTTGCCTTTGCCCTGCACTCTGTCTATACTCTGCTCCACCTCTGAGGGGATAGACCTGGGTAATTTTATCGTGAGCGATTTTCCAGTTTGCCACCGTAAAATTATAAAAGCCCCTTGCGTTGCACCCGCCGCATTCCATCCCCTTGTCCGCCGGCCCCGGCGGGGAGGCTCAGCCCGAGACGACTCATTCCATATCAGGAGGTTCTAAGAGCATGTCGAATCCCAAGCTTTTCGATGGTCGTTTAGCTTTGTTTTATTGGAAGCCTAGCTCGATTCGCGAGACGACGATTACCCAATTCGCGCAGCAGGTGCGCAACACCGCGCCCAGCGTCAACGCGATCTTGATCAAGACCAACAACGGCGTGGGCTGGGAGGGCAAATCGGATTCCAGCAATCCCAACCTAGCGATCAACTCGCTGGATGATGTGCAGCGGTGGGTGCAAACGCTGGCGGCGCAGGGCCTGGAATGTCATGCCTGGTGTGTGGTCAGTGGCAACATGGTCAACCAGGAAATTGACCGGATCGCGGAAATCTGTTTGCGCGGCGGCGTGAAATCCATGCTGCTGGATGTGGAGAAGTATGACTCGAGCACGCCGGTGACGGATCGCGTGTACTTTACCGGCGACCAGAACGCGGCCCGCGCTTTCGCGACCGGCCTGCGCCAACGGGTCGGTTCCGATTTTCATCTGGGGCTGATGTTCGACGCGCGCGGCGCGCACCCGCAAGCGCTCTGGGTGCAGAGTGAGTGGTTCCCGGTCGTTGACAGCTTGCATCCTCTGGTCTATCACCATCACTTTAAACGGAGTGCGCAGCAAGCGCTGCAAGAATGTTATGCCGCCATCGGCGCGTGGGGCAAACCCGTTTATCCGATCTTGCAAGGGTATTCACCCGCGGGCTTGCCGGCTTACCCGCTCTCGGATATTTCGTTGGCGGCCGGACTGGCGATGAACGTCTATCACGCCGGTGGACTTTCCATCTTCCGTTATGGATTGGGTGGGGGCAATGGATTGGGCCAGACGGACTTGAGCGAGTTGGCGAAGATTAAGCTGGCGGCCGCCGCACCCGCGCCGACGGTGGCGGCGCCCGCGAAAGCGGCAGCCGTCAGCGCGAGCGCGGGCGCGGCGCCGACGTTGGCGATCTTGGACCCGGAGAATGAACGCACCGGCGAATTTACCCTCAACTATTACGGCGACCCGGATCAGATCAGTCCGGCCTGGAAAGTGGATCGAGATGTGAATGGCCGCCCACGGGTCTATCGCCCCGCCGTTTACAATGACCAGACGGTCTACGTCGGTTACCAGCCGCATCTCACGGGCAAGGGCAAGTATGCCGTCGAAGCTTTCATTCCGCGCGATCATGCGGACGCGCCGGATGCGTATTACACGATCGTGGATTATCCGGGCGGCGTGCGCCGCGAGGTGACCGCGCTCTTGAATCAAGCGGCGTTCCCTAATCAGTGGGCGCCCTTAGTGGGGACGATGGCGAACGGCGCCCTCGTCAACCCGCCGATCAAAGAATACGAGTTTGACCCGGCCTTTTCCGACTCGGGCCGCGTGAATCTGGCGGATATCACGTTCATTGATCCGAGCACCCGCCCCAGTAAAAAATTTGAAGTCTCGTTTGGCGCTATCCGCTGGCGACCGGTGGGGACGGTCGTGCCGTCGCCGGTCTTGCCCAGTGTGCCGACCACGCCCACCTCACCCACCGCTCCGGGGGTGGGCGGTTTTGATTCCCCCGTGGGCACGGACGTCGAACGGGCGGGCGCCTTCTCCACGGGCAAGTTTGGCGCTTATCCGCTCTGGGTGGGGAAGTGGTATGACGCCACCGAGATCGGGACCCACTATCAATTAGGAAAAAATCCGGATGGGAGTATCAAGTGGGCGTATCACACCGGCGCCGACTTGAACTTACAGGGCGGCACCACGGCGGATAAAGACGCACCGGTGTACGCCATCGCCGATGGGCGCGTGACGGCCTCGTTGCCGACCTCGGTCTCGCACTGGACCGGTGACTTGGTCGTCATTGAGCATCCGGTGCCGGGTGAAGACCGGGTGGTGTACGCGCGCTATGCCCATCTGAGAAACGTGACTGTGAAGAGCGGCGACCAGGTGCAGCGCGGTCAGCAAATTGCGACCATCGGCCCGTTCACGACCACGAACTATCACCTGCACTTTGACATCTCGCCGGACACCATTCTGAAAACGCGGCCCGGCCATTGGCCGGCTGGCGATCTGGCGCAGGTTCAGAGTCACTATATTGACCCGCTGGATTTTATTCGTAAGCGGCATGTGGCGCGGTAAGTGACACGTGATTCGTGATTCGTGACTCGTGATACGTGATTAAGTGTCAAGTGTTCACGTGTCACGAATCACGGATTATCGGAGTTACGGCATTCGATAGACATGAAATGGCGCGGATTAAGGCGATTGTTTACCCCACCGGTCTTTCCTGAGGATGAGGAAAAGACGCGAGTGGCCCGCTTGCTCCATATCATTCTATGGACCTCGCTTCTGGTTGTCGGGGGAATGACTCTGGCGACGCCTTTTGTCGAGCCGGAACCACTCTTAAGTTTAAGTTTTGCTTTGCTGGGCGGCTTTGCGGTGGTGATAGCCGGGACACTGGTGCTGGTGCGCCGAGGCCGCATTTTCCTCGCCAGTATCGTCTTCTTATCGGTCGTGTGGCTGATGCTGACCTTTTCGGCGTTTGCCTTTGGCGGGGTAAACGGCTCAAGCTTTAGCGCCTATCTCGTCGTTATTCTCATTGCCGGTTTGCTGTTGGGCGGACGGGCGAGCATTGGGTTTGCGGTGCTCAGTGGTTTCGCCGGGTTGGGCTTGCTCTACGCCGAAGCCAGTGGGATTTTACAGCCGCCGGCCTCCATGTCTTCGTTTTCAATGTCGCTGCATCGCTGGTTTGGCGAGATGACGAGTTTTATTATGGCGGCGGTTCTTCTGCACTTGGCCACTCGCAGCATCCACGAGGCGTTGGAGCGCGCCCGCCGCAACGAGCGCGCTCAACAGGAAGCGAATCGCGAACTCTCGCTTTTGAGCGCTTCTTTGGAGCAACGGGTTGGCGAGCGCACGCTCGAACTGCAGGCCAGCCACGCCGATCTGCAGCAAGCCTATGAAGCGTTGCAAACGCATCAAGCCAAGCTGGTCGTCTCGGAGAAGATGGCGTCGCTCGGCCGGCTGACCGCCGGGATTGCGCACGAGATGAACACACCCTTGGCCGCCATCCGTGGTGCGCTGGCGGGGTTAAACGAACTGGCCAAGGAATACGAAAGTTCGATTGCCGAGCCGAGCGTGACGCCGGAGGACCATCGGGAAATCACGCGCGAGATGCAGGATGTGATTCAGTTGGCGGAGAAGGCCACCGAGCGCGCCGCCGACTTTGTGCAGAGCATCAAATCGCAAACGCGCAGTTTGGGCGCGCCGGAGGCGGAGTACTTCGATGCCGTGCCGGTGATCCAGGATGTGCTCGTGCTGTTGGGGTATACCATGCGCCATGCCAAGTGTGTCGAGAGTTTTGAAGCCGGCGCGAAGCGGGTGGAGTTGTACGGTTCACCGGGACGGCTAACGCACGTCGTCACCAACTTGGTCACGAACGCCATCGAAGCGAGTGTGGCGAAAGGCGGCGGCCCGATTAACGTGTGCCTGACACCCGGTCCGGAAGGTGTGGAACTAAAAGTCAGTGATCAGGGGCGAGGCATCCCGCCCGAGGTCTTGCCCAAAATTTTTGATCCCATGTTTACGACCAAGCCGTTTGGGGAGGGCACCGGCTTGGGGCTGACGATTGTGCATGACATTGTGACGAGTGAATTCGGCGGGACGATTGATGTGGAGAGCCGGGTGGGTGAGGGCACGACCTTCACGCTGTGGTTTCCGAGGCGGGCTGAAGAAAGTAACGCGTGATCCGTGACCCGTGAACACCTGACACTTAATCACGCGTCACGCTCACGCATCTAACGATTTTTAATGATCAAGACTTGGCTTCACGAAGTGCCTCGGTGGGGCAGGAGGCTGACAGCGCTTGCGCTTCTCGTCTTTCTGGTTTCCGGTTGGATGGAACCAAGTCGGCGAGTTGCTGAAGCCCAAGTTGCCCCAACGGACACACCTGTTCCCGCCACGCCGACCAAGTCTGAGGACGGCGGCGGCATCGGTGGCCTGGGCATGGTCAAGCAATTCTATCTGCCTCTGGTTGGCCGGAGTGAGCCGATCGTTCTACCCACCCCGACAGCAACCCCGTTGCCCACGCTCACGGCTCCACCCGCGCCGCCTGCTGCGCTCAGTCGTTATATGACTACAGCCAATATTGATTCCACGAATTACAATGATCTGTATAACCTGGGCCGCCAACGCGGCGGGTGCGATGGCAGCCCCACCCCGGCTCAACCGAATAGCTTCCTGATCTTGGCGTTCGGGTATCCGTGGGACGATCATACAACCACAAGCCCTGCATCGAATTATTGGGTGGCCCTTTATCCGGCTGGTAAGGTGAAGGTCAGGCTTGACGTGCTGGAAACCAACCTCTTCGGTTTTGTCCGAGGCTACTATAATTGCGTGAGCATCCACAACCCGTCCGCGTCGCTGACTGTGGGCCTGGGGATCAATGGCTCGATAGCAAACTGGGTGACGTTTGAACACGGCCGGCAGTGGGCGCAGATGGTCTACCGTCTCAACAATCAGTATGCTGCCTGGCAGAGCACCATCAAAGTTGTTGGCGCAGCTGATTTCGAGCCGGGTTGGGTTAACATCCCTATAGCCTCTGTCAGGCAGTGGGCGGAGGGGTATGCGAGTGTCACGAACAGCCAATACTATTTTTATGGCTCGTGTGATGGCTGCCCGGAGGTCAGCCGCGATGCAGCGGGAAATTTTGTGGCAAGCTATGCCTCACCGCTGGCGGCCGGATCGGATTGGACCGTGGACGATGTCTGGTATCTCGCGTATGGCATCCGCCCTGCTTATCCACTGCCGGAAATCTATTTGACGGATGGGACGAATGGGCGGCAATGGCAAAATATTGCCTATTGGGCGGCCACCTGCCATTGGATCCCCTACACTACCACTCAATGCGAGCCGCAGCGCCGGGGCGTCAACCGGTACATGTACTTTTCTGGGGCGATGACCCAACACCAAGCCTGTGTGGATAGTGCCAATACCGACCCCTGTGATCCCCGTCTGATGAACTGGCCATCGGACGGCTGGCGGCAACTGTGGCAGGCGCTCAATGATCCCAATACCCCGCTGACTCATCAGAGCGGGTTGCAGTGGAGTACGGACATCTCCTGGAAGCAATAGAAAGGACGAAGCCGGATGAACCACTCCTGGGCGCAACGCAAACGCAAAGCGTGGCTGGTAGCGTTCGCCAGCGGGCTAATCGTGTTACTGGTAATTGGCTTGGGGCTGTTGCAGGAGCATGCCCCTACGCTGGCCTTGACCGACGTGGAGGCCAACGCGACGCGGGAGGAAGCCACCTGGCGGGCCTTCGCCACGTACGCGCCGGATAAAGCCACCCAGCGGGCGATTCAACAACTCACCGTCACCTTCCTACCGACGCCTACCTGGTTTGACGCATTCGCCACGGGCGAAGCCTTGGACAAAATGCTGACGACCTCCCCCACGCCCGGGCCGACGGAGCCGCCTACCCTATTCTTCCAGCGACCAGCGGGCGCAGGGAGGCTGGTTATTCCGATGGTGCAAACTTGCGGGTATAGCCTGAAGTGCATTCCTCAAGATTTTTGGGTGGAGAAAACGAAAGATAAGTTTATTACCGTCTATGCGGGACACCATATCAACGCCGATGGCTCCACCGAGGCGGAATTACATATTGAATGGAATCCAGTGAGTGACCCAGACTCATTCCCTACCGGGGGAGGCACATTCCGTGTGCCGATCCCGGCTCAAGATGTCAGGATTGTGGATGCCATTGGCGAGCAGTTGCTGCTCCGCACAAATGACGGAACTCTCCTGGCCTTTGATGTGCCCTCGCAACAATATATTTCCGTCCCTCCACCAGAACTCACTGCCCGGATGCGACATCCGGTGAATGGGGGTCTGGTGGTTGAAAATAATAACGTGCCTTTCGTCCGGCCCGGGTTTAGCACGCTGAATCGGTGGTCGGTTAAGAATGCGAAAGGGCAGCTCACCGTTTTTGGGGGAGCGGAGGGTCGGAGCCCTGAAAATTTTAATTTGGGCAAAGGGGTGCTGGCGGTCGTGACTTCTAAAGGTGAGCCAACCGCCGCCGACACGCCACAAATCTATTCTCCCACGGGGATGGAGCCGCCAGGTCCGCGTGGGGTCCTCTGGATTTTTGATGTGAAAGGCAACTTAGTCGCCTTAATGGATCATTACGGCAGCGCGTTCTTTTTTGACTTGACCACACGCCAATTTATCTCGCGGTTGGACGAGATGCCAAATCGGGTGTTCGGCGCGCCGCTGTTTGATCCGAACCTGCCCATCTCCCAGGCGACCCCGCAACCAGTGACGCCGTTCGCGCTTGGCGCGCCTTTGTCCACGCCGGTTCTCACGGCTGTGCCGAATGCTTATCCGTAGAATAAAAAGTTGAGGCAACAGAAAGGCCTCCAGGATTTTTGATGACCAAAAAGTATAAACACGGTCGCCCCACCATCGGCGTCTTGGCCGGTTGGCATGTTTATGAAGAGGGGATGCTCCCCAACGGCTACTTGTCGTCAATTTATAAGTGGTTGAACTCCGCCGCGCGGGATCAGGCCTGCAATTTGCTCTTGGCGTGCGGGATGAGCACGCTGACCGAGCATCAAAATCCGGCCTGGCCGGCGCTCGAACCGGAAAGCGATTTTGTGCCGGTCGGCCCCTGGAATACCGATGGCTTGATCGTCATCCTCCCGCTAATTACGGAAATGCGCTCACGCTACATCCAGCAAATTCAGGCCGAAGGGCATCCGGTCGTTTTCATCGGTCTGGGGGAAGGCCGCCCGGCCGTCATCTCGGATAACGAGAGCGGCATCCGGCAAGCGATTGGGCATCTGGTTGAACATGGACATCGGCGGATCGCCTTCATTGCCGGCGTCAAAGATGATTCGGGCGACACGCAAGTCCGCTTGCGCGCTTACCAAGCGGCGCTCGGCGACTATGGTCTGGAAGCGGACCCGGCCTTAGTGGAATATGGCCGTCACAGCCAGAGCGGGGGCGCCGCAGCGGTGCAGCGGTTGTTAGCTGAGGGCGTATCATTCACCGCTATCTTAACCAGCAATGACATTTCCGCGTTTGGCGCGCTGGCCGCTCTGCGCGATGCCGGGAAACGGGTGCCTCAAGATGTGGCGCTGATTGGGTTTGACGATATTCCGGCCACGGTGGCCCAGACTCCGCCCCTGACCTCGATTTATAATCCGACCTTCGAACTGGCTTCCGCGGCGGTGCAACTGCTGCTGAGTTATATGAATAGTGGACAAAACGCGCCGGAGATCGTGAAGGTGCCCACGCAGTTGGTCATCCGGCAGTCCTGCGGCTGCTGGCCGGGCATGATCAAAACCACGGCCCGACCCAGGCTAGCGGAACCGGCTTCATTAAAAGAAGAAGCGGCCATTCAAGCGCCATTGGAACAGGCGATGACCGAGGCGGTCTTGGCGGGGGGAGGCCATCCTGATCCGAAGAAAGTCCGGTCATTCTGCCGGCAATGGGTTGAGACCTTTCTCCTAAGCTTGAGCCGGAACCAGCCGACGGCTTTTCAGTCCGCGCTGCGGAATGTCTTGCAGCGGGTGGAAACCTCGGATATGGAAGCCTATGCCTGGCAAGCCGCGATTACTGTTCTGGCGGAAGGCCTGCCGGAACTGTTAGAATCATCGGCGCTGGCGGAACGCAGACAATTAGCGGAAAGTCTGTTATACCAAGCGCAGGTGGCCGTCACCGAGAGCGTCCATCGGCAGTACAGCCGGGCCGTTAACCAGCAACTGGCCATTGCTGACCGGGTGAAAATTTTGACCTCGCGTTTTTTGGGTATTCTCGATCAGGAAAAAATCTTGAGCCTCTTGGCGGAGTATCTTCCGACCACCGGCATTCCTCACGCCGAAGTCATTTTCTTGGAAGGCGCCGAGGATGATCCGGTCGCCGAGAGTGTGCTGGCCCTCGGCCCGGCCGGAGCGCCGCCTCGGTTTGCCAGCCGGGAGTTTCCGCCGCCGGGGCTTTATCCGGCTGAACAGCTTTTCCATTTGGCGCTATTGCCCTTAGCCTTCCAAAAGGAAGCGCTGGGCTTCATGGTTTTTAACTCGGATGACTTGCTGCCCTATGCCACGATCACGCAGCAATTAGCGGTCGCGCTCAAGATCGCCCGGCTGCACGCTGCCGAGAAAGACAATGCGCGCAAACTGGAGCACGCCTATCGCGTCTTGGAGGAAAACCAGGCGAGGCTGCTCGTCGCCGAGAAGCTGGTTTCCCTGGGCCGGCTGACGGCCGGCATTGCGCACGAGATGAACACACCCTTGGCGGCCGTGCGGGCCTCGCTGTCCGGGTTGCGTCAACTGACGAAAGAATATGAAGGTTCGATTGCTGATCCGGAGGTGACGCCGGAGGACCACCAGGCGATCACGCGCGAGATGCAGCAGGCGATACAGTTGGCGGAGAAGGCCACCGAGCGCGCCGCCGATTTTGTGAAGAGTATCAAATCCCAAACACGCGCCCCCGGCGCTCAACCGCTGGAACTGTTCGATGCCGTGCCGGTGATTCAGGACGCGCTGCTGCTGTTAGGGTATGCCTTACGCCACTCCAATTGCCCGGCGACGCTGGAAACAGCGCCGGGGCGAGTTGAACTGTACGGTGCGCCGGGGCGTCTGGCGCAGGCCGTAACGAACTTGGTGACGAACGCGATTGAGGCGAGTATGACGGTAGATCCCCTGAAGCCGGGTGGTGGCCCCATTAATTTGCGCTTGACGCCCGACCCGGAAGGCGTGGAACTAAAAGTCAGCGATCAGGGGCGAGGCATCCCGCCCGAGGTCTTGCCCAAAATTTTTGATCCCATGTTTACGACCAAGCCGTTTGGGGAGGGCACCGGCTTGGGGCTGACGATTGTGCATGATATTGTGACGAGTGAATTCGGCGGGACGATTGACGTGGAGAGCCGGGTGGGCGAGGGCACGACGTTTACGCTGTGGTTTCCGAAGCGGGTGGAAGAAAGTGACGAGTGAGGCATAATACGTGACGCGTGACGCGTGAAAACCTGGCCCTTAATCAGGATCGCGCGTCACGCGTTACTTGTCATACCTCCAGGGACTTTGGTGGAAAAAAGTATACGCCAACCAGCGAATAACATCCGGAGAATTCTCAAGCCATGTCACCCTTCATCCAAACTTGGAAACAAAAAGCCAGAGAACTCAAAATCGAAGTGTATGCGGTCTATTTGGCTTATCGAGACCCACGCGTTCCTCTGTATGCTAGAATTTTTGCGGCCGGTGTCGTGGGCTATGCTTTCAGTCCGATAGACCTCATTCCAGATTTTATTCCCGTCTTGGGGTACCTGGACGACTTGGTATTAATTCCTCTGGGAGTTGCGCTCGCCATAAAAATGATTCCGGCCGGAGTGTTAGCCGAGTGTCGAGACCAAGCGCGCGAAGTAATGAAACAGGGTAAGCCTATCAATCGAATAGCCGCTGCCATCATCATTGCAATTTGGTTCTTGTTGGCAACGATGGTCATTGTTTTGATGATAGGTTTTATTAGGAAGTAAGCCGGTCTCTAAATTGGATGATGAGTTATCGGGTCTTTTAATGGAAAAAAAGTACAAGCGTAACCGGCCGACCATCGGCGTGTTCGCCGGCTGGCAATGGTATGAAGGCGTCTCCCTGCACCGCTACCTGGAGCCGGTGTTTTACGGGGTGCACACGGCCGCGCAGGACCTGGGCTGCAACGTGTTGACCGCCTGCGGCGTGGGGGAAGCAGCGATCAGCTCCAAAGATCAAGGGCCGCCTGTCCGCCCGGCCTGGCCGGCGCTGCTGCCCGGAGTAGATTTTGTTCCCGTCGGTCCTTGGAATACGGACGGACTGATTGTGGTTACGCCGCTGCTCTCCGCTGACCGGTCGCGTTATATGAAAGAGCTAATCGCCAGCGGGCATCCGGCCGTCTTTATTAATGGCTGGGAAAAAGGTTCGGCGGTCATGCCCGATAATGACGTTGGCATCCAGGAAGCGCTGGCGCATTTGGCCCAACACGGACATCGGCGGATCCTTTTCCTGGCCGGTTACATCGGCGAAGACGGTGAGTATAGCTCCAGACTGAAGTCCTATTTAGCCGGTGTGCGCAAATACCAACTGGAAGAGGATCCGGAGTTGATCGTTGATGGTGGTCATACCCAGTTTGCCGGCTATCGGGCTATCCGGAAGTTTCTGGAGACGGGCATTCCGTTCACGGCCCTCCTCGCCGCCAACGACGAATTGGCGTTTGGCGCGATGGCGGCGCTCAAGGATGCCGGCCGGCGGATTCCGCGCGATGTGGCCGTCATCGGTTTTGACAATCGTCTGGATGCCATCGCTCAATCGCCGCCGCTGACCAGCGTTCATAATCCGGCGTTTGAAGAGGGTTACCAGGCTTTAGATTTGCTGCTGAAGTTGATTAACGGGCAAGCGACCGAGACCGTGCTCTACCTGCCGACGCGCTTGGTCATCCGCGAATCATGCGGCTGTGAGTCGGGCGGGCAGGCGCGGGGGAAGGAACCCCAGCGGCCGGCTCGCCCGGACCTGCGCGAGACCGAGTCCGCGTCAGCGTCCATCGCCTCGCAACTGGTGGCGACGATGAGCGAGGCAGTGTTGGCCGAATCGACTCTGGCGGAGGGCCGCCGGCTCAAAGTCGAGGAAGTGCGCGAGCTCTGCGAGCGCTTGTGGCAAACACTGCTCATGGCCTTGGCTGAAGGCGATCCCATGCGGTTCGAATCCGTGCTGATGGCGGTGCTGGGGCGCACCGCCGCGGTCGGGGATGACATCTTCGGTTGGCAGGCCGCCATCTCGGTCCTCGAGCGTCACATCCCGGTCTTCCTGCCGGTAGATCCGAGCGCGGCTCGGCGACAGCAGGAAGAATACCTGCGCCAGGCCGAGCAAGTCGCTGCCCGGCGCAAAGCGGAAGAATGGCTGCGCCAGGCGCATCTGGTCATCGGACGCGAAATGCAACAGCAGCACATCCGCTATCGCGTGCAGCGGGAGGTCATCACCAACTTAAGCGGCCTCCTGCTGGCTCGCCTGCTGACGGCTCGGGATGAGGCGGAGATCTTTAAAATCCTGGCAGAAAGTTTGCCGGCGCTGGGCCTGGAGCGCGTCCGGGTGGCGCTGTTTGAACCGGAGGTGGATGATCCGGTGGCTTGCAGCCGGCTGCGCACCCTCACGGGCGAACAGGAATCGTGTTTCCCCAGCCGGGAATTTCCGCCCCCCGAGCTTTATCCGGATGAGCCGACTTTCCACCTGGCCCTGCTGCCGCTGGTGATCCCCGAGGTGGGTTCCGGTTTTGTGGCTTTCGACGTGTCCGACCCCCGCCGGGGAACCGCCAACCTGGATTTATGCGCCGTGCTTGTGCAGCAATTGGCCGCGGCGCTGGGCAGCGCGCATTTGCGTCTGGCCGAGCGGGAGCAAGCGCGTCAGTTGGAGCAGGCCTATCGGGCGCTGCAGGATAATCAACAGAAGCTGCTGGTGGCGGAGAAGATGGCCTCGCTCGGCCGGCTAACGGCCGGGATCGCGCACGAGATGAATACGCCGTTGGCGGCTATCCGGGTGACTTTGAGGGATCTCAGCCGGTTGGCACAGGAGTATGAAAGTTCTATTGGCGATCCGCAGATCACGCGGGAGGATTATGCAGAAATTACGCGCGAGATGCTGCACGCCATCCAGTTGGCGGAAAAAGCCGCCGAGCAGGCCGTTGGCTTTGTGCGCGGCATCAAATCTCAGACCCGGGACTTGGCGACGCAAGAGCAGCGGAGCTTCAACGTTGTGCCGGTGATTCAGGAGACTTTGCAATTCTTGGGCTATGCCTTGCGCCGCGCCAACTGCACCGCCACGTTTGAAACGACGAAGGCCGAAGTGGAACTGTATGGATCGCCGGGCCGATTGACGCAAGTGGTGACCAACTTGCTGACCAACGCCCTGGAAGCCAGCCGGCCCGGCGGCCCCATCACCCTCCGCCTCGCGTCTGAGGCGCAAGGCATTGAACTGAAGGTGAGCGACCAAGGGCGCGGCATCGCCCCGGAGAATCTTTCCCGCATCTTCGATCCGCTGTTCACGACCAAGCCGTTCGGGGAAAGCACGGGCTTAGGGCTGACGATCGTGCATGATATTGTGACCAGCGAGTTTAACGGAACCATTGAAGCCGAAAGTGAGTTGGGGCAGGGAACAACGTTTACGCTGCGTTTCCCCTTGCCACTGGAGATTGAGTATGGCTCGTAAATCCAAAGCAGAGCATCTTTCTAATTCCACCATTCTCTTGGTGGATGATAACCCGGAATATCTGGAGGCCACGCGCTTGCTGTTGGAGCGGGAGGGGCATCAAGTCATCCCGGCGGCCAGCGGCCTGGAAGCGCTGGCGCTGCTGCGCCGGCAATCGGTGGATTTAATGCTTCTGGACTACTTTATGCCCGGCATGACCGGTGAAGAAGTGGTCTTGCAGTTGCGCCAGTTCAACCCGTATGTGCAGGTCGTCTTGCAGACCGGTTATGCCAGCGAACGCCCGCCGCGTGAGCTGCTCCGCCGGCTGGACATTCAAGGCTACTACGATAAAAGCGAGGGGCCGGATAAGCTGCTCTTGTGGACGGAGGTGGGACTTAAGATCGCCTACTCCGTTCAATTGCTGCATAAGAGCCGGCAGGGACTGCGTTACATTCTCGCCGTCACCCCGGACTTGCATAAACTCCAGCCGCTCGACGATCTCTTAAGTGGCATCCTATGGCAGATGGCCGGCCTGTTGGGCGCGGTCAACTCCTTCCTGGCCGTCTTGCCTCAAGGGGATAATCAGCCGGCGGTCTCCGCCGATAGCTTTCTGGCGATGGTAGACGAAGAGACCGAACTCATCATCCGCGCCGGCACGGGCCGCTTTGCGCATCTCTTCAAGGTGGATCACTTCGTCGAGCCGGAGAAATTTTCACTCGTCCGCAAAGCGCTGCAGCGCGTGGACCGCTATCTGGACGCGGATAAGATTTCGACGGTCTACCGCGTCTTGCAGCGCAGCGAAGTTCAAGTCGTCGAAGGCTCCACCATCGTCCCGCTGCGCGTGGGCGAGGTGACGCTGGGCGTCATCTACCTGGATCGGCCGGTGCAGCACGAACGCGATCTGGAACTGCTACACATCTTTGCCAATCAGGCCGCCGTCGCTATCCACAACGTCCAGTTGTACGAGATGGCCACGCTGGATCCGTTGACCGGCGTGCAGATTCGCTCGTTCTTTGAACAATGGCTCTTGCGGGAACTGCGTTCTGCCTTCCGTTCGCTCCGACCGTTGGCGCTGCTCATGTTAGATACGGACGGCCTCAAGCAGGTCAATGACACGGTGGGGCATTTGGCGGGCGATCATGTCTTGTCCATTTTGGGGCGCGTGCTGCGTCAGGTGACTCGCGTCGGCGATAGTCTGGGACGCTACGGCGGCGACGAGTTTGCGATCCTCTTGCCCCAAACCGGAGTGGATGTCGCCGAACAGGTCGGGCAGCGGATCTTGAATCTCCTGCGGGAAAAAACAATTGACGGTCCGGACGGCCCGCTGACGCTGACCGCCAGCATTGGCCTGTGCATTCTGGAACCGCAGACGTTCCGGCCGGCGGATATCCCGCGCCCGTTGCCCATGGAATATTTTCAGGTCATGGCTCAAGCCTTGATCCGGCAGGCGGACGACGCGTTGTACCAGGCCAAGCGCGGCGGGCGGAATCGATTGTTCCGGGGAGCGCCGTTTGATTGGCTGCCGTTCCCCACCTCGACGAACGGCGGGACGCCGAGTGAGAAGAAGTGACGCGTGAACCGTGACGCGTGAGACGTGATTATGTGTCAAGCGCTTATGTGTCCTGTGATTAAGTGCTACGTGATACGTGAACACTTGACACTTAAACACTTGATCACGTGACACTTAATAAAATGACCCGACTTAATCTTCGTTCAGATCCGAAAGCTCACCGGCACGCGCGGAATGCCTTCCGCATTGCCATGGCCTTGCTGACGTCGACGTCGCTCCTCTTGCCGACTTACGCTTATTTGAGCTTTAAAACCGGCGCCTGGCAATACCGGGCGGAGTTCATTCTTTTAGCGATCTTTGGCTGTATCGTCGTTGGGGGGGCTTGGTTGAGCCGGCAGGGCCGCTCTGACTTGGGCATCAAGCTCATCATTGGCGCGGTCTTGTTCGTCGGTCTCGGTGGTTCGCTGCTTTTTTATGGCCTGGGCCTGATCGTCGGTTTGGGCTTAGTCCTCATCCCGGCCATCATCGCCGGACAGACCCTCTCCCCGCGCGGGGCTGGCCGGGCGTTTTTAGCGGGTCTCGCCGCCGGCGCGTTGGCGCTCGTCTTGGACCTATACGGGCCGCCGGACCGGCTGGCCTCACCGGAGGGGCTCCAAGTTTTCCTCCCAATCGTAACCGGCCTCTTGGTTTTGATTCTCGCGGTCTTCATGACGCGGCAGATTTCCCATTACCCGCTGCGCATCAAGTTGGTCACTGCCTTCTGGTTGGTCGCGCTCGTTCCCTTGAGTGTCGTAGGCTTTCTCAATGATCGCACGGCCCGGGCCACGTTGACGGAAGTTGCCAATCAGGCCTTGCTCACTTCCGCCTCGCAGACGGCGGATGGCGTTGACACCTTCCTCAAGAATAACTTGGCTGACATCCAGACCGCGGCTGAAATGCCGGACTGGGCCGGCTATCTGGACTGGACGCCTGAGCAGCGCGCCGGCAGCGAACTGGAAGAGGAACTGATTGCCATCTTGAAAAATTTCAGCCGCAAGTCGCCGGGGAATATTCACTCCTACGCCTTATTAGATCTGCAGGGCCGGAACCTGCTGGACACGTTGGCCGGAGACATCGGCCAGGATGAAGCCAGTTGGGACTATTTCCTAAGGCCGTTGCAGACGGATCAGCCGTATATCTCGCCGGTCAGATTTTTGCCGAACGGTCAGGCTTTTCTGTACTTCAGCAGCCCCGTGCATGCGGCGGCGGGCGGGATTGCCGGCGTGCTGCGGATGCGCTACCGGGCGGCGGCTTTGCAGCAACTCATTCTCCAAAGTAACAATCTGGCCGGTGACGAATCTTTTGCGGTTTTGTTGGATGAAAATCAGCTCGTCTTGGCCCACGGCTTGGTGCCGGGAATGATCTTCAAAACAGTGGCGCCGCTTGATCCGGCGCGCGTAACTCAACTCCAAAAGGATGGGCGCTTGCCGCCCCGCTCGGCTTCAGAACTTTCCTTCAACCTGGAGACGCTGGCGCAGGGGCTGGAGGCTGGCGCGACCCATCCGGTCTTTAGCGCTGAAACTGAGTCGAACTCAGACGGTGTGGAACAAGTGGCCGTCGCGCCGCTCACGACTCGGCCGTGGCTCGTCGCTTTCTCGCAATCGCAAGACGTGTTTCTAGCGCCCGCCGCCGCGCAAACTCGCACCACGTTGCTCATCTCGCTCTTCTTTGCCGTCTTAGTCGCGCTGGCAGCCATTAGCACGGCGTATTTGCTCTCAGCGCCCATCGCCCGCCTGACCTCCGCCGCCGAGCGGGTGACCGCCGGCGATTTGACCGTCCAGGCGCCCGCTCAGGCGGATGACGAAATCGGACAGTTGGGGAAGACCTTTAATGCTATGACCGCTCAGTTGCGTCAGACATTGGTCGCTCTGGAGCAACGTGTGGCCGAACGGACGCAGGCCCTGGAGCGCAGCCATACCGAGTTGCAGCAGGCCTATGAGGCGATTCAAGAAAAACATGAGCAGCTTTTAGCCTCGGAGAAGATGGCCTCGCTGGGCCGGCTCTCGGCCGGCATTGCGCACGAGATCAATAACCCCTTGGCGGCGACGCGCTCGGCGTTGGCCGAGGTCGAGAAACTGGTAGAGGAATATCGGTCCTCCATCGGCGCGGCGGAGGTCACCCCGGACGATCATCAGGAGATTGCCCAGGAAATGCAGCACGCGGTGCAACTGGCCAAGCAGGCGATTGAGCGCGCGACTGGTTTTGTGCGCGGCATCAAGGCCCAAGCGCGCGAGTTCGCGCCGCAGGAGCGGATGAGCTTCAACGCGGTGCCGGTCATTCGCGAGTCCTTGCTCTTGGTGAGCCACGCGTTGCGGCGGGCGAATTGCACGGCGAACTTCTCGTCGGCCACCGACCCGATCGAGCTTTATGGTTCGCCGGGAGAGTTGGCGCAGGTTGTCACGAATCTGGTGACCAATGCGATTGATGCCAGTGTCCAGAAAGGCGGCGGGCCGATCCGGCTTCACCTCGCGTCGGAGAATGGCGGCGTGGAGTTCACCGTCAGTGATCAGGGGGAAGGCATCGCGCCGGACATCCTGCCCAAAATCTTCGACTTCTTATTCACGACCAAACCGGTTGGTCAGGGGACGGGCCTCGGCTTATCCATTGTTCACGATATTGTGACCAGTGGGTTTGGGGGAACGGTGTCCGTCCGGAGTCAACCGGGGCAGGGCGCAACGTTTACCCTGTGTTTGCCACGTCCGCCGGCGGAGTGAAAGAGATGATACGTGATTAAGTGTCAAGTGTTTAAGTGTCAGGTGTTCAAGTGTCACGGATCACGAGTCACTCGTCACGCATCACGGAGTAGCCTCACACGTGTCTGAACCTAAACCTTCTCGGCTCAAATTTTTCCGGCGCTGGAAAATTGGCGGCAAGCTGGCCTTTGGTTACGGTCTGCTTGGGGCCTTGGCCTTGCTCATGGCGCTCGCCAGCCAGACCGGGGCGGGCAATATCCGTCGGGCGTTTGAGACGGCGGATGCCCAGGGTGAGCAGGTTGAACTCATGGCCACCCAAATCGAAGCCGCGCTGTTAAAAGCTCGCCACTATGAGAATGATTTTCTCTCGCGTTGGAAAACCGAAGGCTTTCAAACCGCCTATAACCGTTACCTCCTCCCCAATCAGGCTTCGGTGGATGAGTTGCGCCGCACCACGCTGGAATTGGCGGCGTTGATTGCCCTCGATGCTGACGAACATAACCAACGGCTGGCGGACGATCTGGCAGCGATGATGCCGCAAATTACGGTCTATGAACAAGAATTGCTCCGGGCGGTCGCCTTGATCGAGCAGCGCGGCTTTGAGGACACCGGCTTGGAGGGCGATTTTCGCACGACGATCCATGTGGTGGAGATGCGCCTGGCGGATCAGCCGGGCTTAGAGCCGCTGATGGTGACCTTGCTCCAAATCCGGCGGCGGGAAAAAGATTATCTCCTGCGCGGTGAAGCGCAGTATGTAGACCTGGTTCAGGCTTTGGTTCAGCAACTCAAACAGCAAATCGCCGGCGCGGACCTGCTGCCGGCCGAGGCTGCGGAACTCGCCGGGTTGATGGATGACTACCTGGCGACGTTTAATCAACTGGTCGCCCTTGATGCGGAGATTACTAAAAGTCTCAAACTGCTCGGCGGCGCCTCGGATGTCTTGGAACCGCTGGTGGAGGATATTGCCCGGGTGGGAGAGCAGGAGGCCGCGGAGCAATTGGCCCATGCTCAGCGGGTCACCTCGCAGACCTTTGTGCTCGTCGGCTCGGTGCTGCTCATTCTCTTACTCGGCGGCGCGGGTTTAGCGTATACCTTGACGCGCCAAATCACGACGCCGATCCAAAGCCTGGCCCGCACCGCCGAACGGATTCGCGCCGGCGATTTCAGCGCGCAAGCCCGAGTGGAATCGGAGGACGAAATTGGCGCGCTGGCCATCACGTTTAACGGGATGACCACCCAGTTGCGGCAGACGCTGGAGGGCTTGGCGCAACGCACGCAGGAAGTGGAGCACAGCCATGCCGAACTGCAAGAGGCGTATGAGGCGATTCAAGAAAAACATGAGAAACTCTTGGCCTCGGAGAAGATGGCCTCGCTCGGGCGGTTGGCGACCGGGATCGCGCACGAGATCAACAACCCGCTAGCCGCCACGCGCAACGCGCTGTCCGAGATCGGGAAACTGGCAAGCGAGTATCAAGCCTCCATCGGCGAAGCGGAGGTCACCCCGGATGATCACCGAGAGATTGCCCAAGAAATGCAGCGGGCGATTCAACTCGCCGAAAGCGCGGTGGAGCGCGCGACCGCGTTTGTGCGCGGCATCAAATCCCAGGCGCGTGACCTCGCGCCGCGTGACCGGGTGCGCTTCAACGCCGTGCCGGTGATTCAGGAATCATTATTGCTGGTCAGCCATGCGTTGCGGCAGGCCAACTGCAAGGTAAAATTCGAGCCGGCCGCGGACTTGATTGAGTTGTATGGCTCGCCGGGCGAATTGGCGCAAGTCGTCACGAATCTGGTGACGAACGCGATTGACGCCAGCGCGGAGAAAGGCGGCGGGTCCATCCTCCTGCACCTCACGCCCAAGAACGGCAATGTGGAGTTCATCATCAGTGATCGCGGTGAGGGCATCCCGCCCGAGGTCTTGCCCAAAATCTTTGACTTCATGTTCACGACCAAGCCGGTCGGCCTGGGGACCGGCCTCGGCTTATCCATTGTGCATAACATCGTCACCGGCGGCTTCGGTGGAACGATCGCGGTTAACAGCCGGCCCGGTCAGGGAACGACGTTTACCCTGCGTTTGCCTCAACCTACGGAGAATTCGCCGCTCAAGCCGCCGTCCTCGGCGGCCGGCACCCGCGCCGAGACGGCGCGGTGAGCGTTAGTCTAGGAGACTTGATATGGCCCGCAAAAAAACGGAACGCTCGACGGGACGCACCATTTTGGTGGTGGATGATAACGAGGAATACTTGGAAGTCACCCGCCGGTTGTTGGAACGCGAAGGGCACGAGGTCCTGGCGGTCACCAATGGCCCGGATGCCCTGGCCCAACTGCGCCAATCCCAAATTGATCTGCTGCTGTTGGATTACTTTATGCCGGGCATGACCGGCGAGGACGTGGTGGTGCAGTTGCGCCAATTCAATCCCTTCGTGCAAGTGATTCTGCAAACGGGCTATGCCAGCGAACAGCCGCCGCGCGAATTGCTGCGCCGATTGGACATTCAGGGCTACTACGATAAAAGCGAAGGCCCGGACAAACTGCTCTTGTGGACCGATGTCGGGCTGCGCATCGCCTACACCATTCAACTCTTGAACAAGAGCCGGCAGGGTCTGCGCTACATCCTGGATGTCACGCCGGACTTGCACAAGATTCAGCCGTTGGGGGATTTGCTGCAAGGGATCCTCTGGCAGGTGACCGGCTTGCTCGGCGCGGTCAATTCGTTTCTGGCCGTCCTGCCGGAGGGCGGCATGCTGCGCGCGGTGCCCACACCGGATCAGCCGGAGGGCTTTGTGGCCATGCTGGACGAGGATACCGAACTGAGCATTCGCGCCGGCACCGGGCGGTTTGTGGGACAGGACAGTGTGGTGGCTTGCGTGGAGAAAGAAAAACTCGGTTTAATTCGCCGGGCCTTGCAGCAGGGCGAAATCCAAATTGTGGAAACGCTCACCGTCGTCCCACTGCGCGTCGGCGATTTGACTTTGGGCGTCGTCTACCTCGACCGCCCGACGCCGATGATCTTGGAGCGTGATCTGGAAATCCTGTACGTGTTTGCCAATCAGGCCGCCGTCGCCATTCAGAATTCGCAACTGTACGAAATGGCGACGCTGGATCCCATGACCGGTGTGTACGTCCGGCGTTTCTTCGATAAGTGGCTGCTGCGGGAACTGCGCACCGCCTTCCGCTCACAACAGCCGTTAGCGTTTTTGATGATAGACCTGGATGGCCTGAAGCGGATCAACGACACCGCCGGGCATATGGTGGGCGATCAGGCCTTGACCGCGCTCGGCAAAGTTTTGAAACAGGCCACGCGGGAGAGCGACATCGTCGGGCGTTACGGCGGCGATGAGTTCGCGGTCATTTTGTCGCAGGCGCCGCTCCCCGGCGCGGAGATGGTCGGGCGGCGGATTCAAGAACTGCTGCTGGAGAAAGTGGTGCCCGGCCCGGGCGGCGATCTGACGGTGCGGGGCAGCATCGGCCTGTGCGTGCTGGCGCCGCATACGTTTGCCTCCGCCGATTTTCCCCGGCCCATCCCGCAAACTTACTTTCAAGCCGCGGCGGAGGCTTTGATTAAAGGCGCGGACGAAGGACTGTACCAGATCAAGAAATCCGGCGGCCAGAAAATGGCTGAAGGAAAAACCATTCAGTGGCCGGCCTTTGACTCGGTGGCCGAGGTTCCTTCCGGAATTGAGCGGCGGGTCGAGAAGGAATAAGCTGAACTTACGCAGCGACTTGAAAACCTGACACGCTTCGCGGGCGCGTCCAAGCGCCTGTTTTTCCGGTGCAGCATCGCGCCCGCGAAGCGTGTCAGGTTTCTGGAAAAGTGCGTAAGTCCAGATAAGGTGTAAAGGTAGAGGAGATGTGCCCATGACCATGTTAGCCGGCGTCGGTATGAATGCTCTGGAAGCGAGTGAGGCCGCCGGCCGACAAGCGGCGGCGGAGGCGATCGCCCCGCTGCGCGGCCGGCCCCCGACCTTCTTGATCGTCTTTGCCACCGGCCATTATGACCCCTCGAAACTGGTGGATGGCATTTATGCGGCCTCCGGCCGTGTCCCGTTACTGGGCTGCTGCGCGGGCGGCATCATCAGCCCGCAGGGCGCGTCGCGGCACGGCGTCGTCGTGCTGGCCTTGCAGTCGGATGATCTCGAGATTACGCTGGGCCTGGCCGCGGGGATTCGGCAGCGGCCGGTGGAAATCAGTGAGCAGGTCGCCGGTCAAATTGAAAACCACGCGCCGCCGCCGGAGAGTGGCCGGCACTTAATGGCCTTGGTCTTGGCGGATGGGGCGGCGACCACCTTGGAAGAAGTTGTGCAGAGCACCGCCACCATGGCCGGGCCACTCTGCCCGTTGGTCGGAGGCGGCAGCGGCAACATGGTTCAGGCGCACACCGGGAATCTGTTTGTAAATGATCAATTTTTATTGGATGCGTTGGCCGTCGCCCAACTCAGTTCCACGGCTCCAATTGGAATCGGGGTCGCTCACGGTTGGACGCCCGTCGGCCGGCCCTTGGTCGTCACGCGCAGTCGCGGCCCGATTGTGCACGAACTCAACGGCCAGTCCGCGCTGGAAGTCTATCGCCGGCTTTTTCCCGAAGGGAACTTAACCCTGGACAATTTTGGGCCGTTTGTCTCTGCGCATCCGTTGGGGCTGCCGCAAATCAGCGGGGAGTTCATCATCCGTGACCCGATGCGGACGCATCCCGATGGTTCGATTGAATGCACCGCGACCATCCCTGAGAATACCATCACCCACATCATGCAGGGTGACAAGTTGTCTCTGTGCACGGCAGCCCAAAGCGCGGCCCAACAAGCACTGCAGCGTCTGGGTGGAAGAGCCCCGGCCGCAGTTTTTGTTTTTGACTGTATCTCGCGCCTGAACTATCTGGGGCCGGAGGCCGAAACCGAGGTGTATCTGATCCGGGATATTTTAGGTCAGGACACGCCCCTAGCGGGCATGTTCAGTTTTGGCGAGGTCGCCACCGCCGGTGGCCCGGCTGTTTTTCACAACAAAACAGTCGTCGTGTGTGCGATTGGGAAAGAATAAGGATGGTACACGGATGACACGGAAACATAAAAAAGAAATCCGTGAAATCCCGCGAAGCGTGTCCGTGCCATCCGTGTACAAATCTTAAACATGTTCAGTCGCGAAGTTGAACTTTCCATCCTCTATGAAATTTCTTCGATTCCGGCGCGGCTGTCCAGCCTGCAATTAATTTTTGACCTGGCGCTCGACAAAGCGGCGCGCGTCTTGGGCGCGGAAGTGGCCATCATTTACCTGGTGGAACCGGAAACCAGCCGGTTGCGGGCCCACGCCGCCCGGGGGTTGCGTCTGGCGAAGGTCTGCGAATTTTTGCCCATCACCGACGGCGAGTTCGATAGCCAACAGATCCGCACGGAAGCTCAGTCCTTTACCCGCGACCCCTTGCAGGGCGCTTACCCCATTCAAGCGGCCCTCGGTGTGCCCATCCGCTCCGGATCAGAAATGTTAGGCTGGCTCTATGCCGCCCGACTGGCGGATCGGCCGTTTGATGAAGTGGAAGTCTCGTTGTTCACGGTCCTCGCCAGCCGGATCGCCACCGCGTTAGAGAATCTGGAACAATTGAAGATGGCCCGCCAACAAGCCATCCGGTTGCAAATTGCGGCCGAGGTGGGCCGGGCAGTCACCTCCGTCCTGGACATTAATCAATTGCTGCCGCGCGTGGTGGATTTGATTCACGAGCGCTTCGGCTATTATCATGTCGGCGTCTTGTTGACGGACCTGACTGGGCAGTGGGTAATTTTGCAAGCCGCCAGCGGTAAAGCGGCTCCGGCCATCTGCGCCGCCGGTTTGCGTCTGGCCTCCGGTGGTTCAAACCTGGTCGGTTTTGTCACGGCCACCGGTCAGCCCAAGGTCGTCCAGGACGTTACCGGTGAGCCGCTGTACCGGTTGCATCCCTTGCTGCCTGACACGCGTTCCGAAGCGGTCGTGCCGCTGGTGATTGCCCAGACGGTCGTCGGCGTATTAGATGTGCACAGCCAATCGCTCGGAACGTTCACGCCGGAAGCGTTTTTAATTCTGGCCACCATGGCGGATCAGATCGCCATCGCCGTTCAGAACGCCCGGCTGCATGCAGCCGAGAAGGAGCGCGCCGCGGAATTGGAGCGCGCCTATCGGGAGTTAAAGACCAACCAGGAAAATTTGTTGATGACCGAGAAGATGGCCCTGCTGGGGCGTTTAACCGCCGGGATCGCGCACGAGATGAACACCCCGCTCGCCGCCGTCCGCGCAGCCCTGGCCGAATTAGACAAGCTGATCAAGGAATATGAAAGCTCTCTGGGCGACCCGACGGTGACGCTTGACGACTACCGCGAAATCGCGCGTGAAATGCGGCAAGCCCTGGAATTGGCGCGGAAGGCGGCGGAACTCTCGGCCGCCTTTGTGCATAGCATCAAGTCCCAAACCCGTGATCTCGCGCCCCAGGAACGCGTGCAGTTCGCAGTCGCTCCGGTCATTCGGGAAAGTCTCTTGCTGCTGAACCATGCGCTGCGCCGGGGCAAATGCGTGGCAAACTTTGAAGCGGCTTCTGAGTTGATCCAACTCTATGGCTCGCCCGGACGTTTGGCGCAGATCATCACCAACCTGGTCATCAATGCGGTTGACGCCAGCGCCCAGAAAGGCGGCGGACGAATCTCGCTCCGGTTGGAGGCCACCGCCGAAACCATCACCTTGCAGGTCAGTGATCAGGGCAGCGGTATCCCGGCGGAGACGCTGACGAAAATCTTCGACCCCATGTTCACCACCAAACCCTTTGGCCAGGGAACCGGCTTAGGCTTAACCATTGTGCATGACATTGTCACCGGCGATTTTGGCGGACGGATTGAAGTCACCAGCCAGCCGGGCCAGGGGACAACTTTTATTTTGCGCTTCCCGCAACCGAGTTAGTTCTGGGTGTAGCAGCAGGTGAGATAACATGCCCCCTCGCATTGGCTTGCTCATAGATTTCTTGGTGGAAACGTACCAAATCACCGTGCTCTCCGGGGTAGCGGACGAGGTTCGGGAGCAGGGCGCGAGCCTGGTCTGTTTTGTCGGCGGCTATTTGTGTTCGCCCGAAACGCCGGGATTTGAATTCCAGCGGAACATTGCGTATGACTTGGTCGGGCCGGAAAATGTGGATGGCCTGGTCATGGCTTCCGGCGTCTTGGCCAAATTAATCGGCCCCACGGCCTTCCAGCGTTTTAGTGAGCGTTATCGTCCGCTGCCCATGGTGAGCATTGCCCTGCCACTCGCGGGCCGGTGCAGTGTGTTGGTGGACAACCCGGCCGGCTTGCGCGCCGCGCTCACGCACCTGATCGAGGGGCATGGCTATCGGCGGATTGCTTTTATCCGCGGGACGGCGGGCAATCTGGAAGCGGAGGAGCGCTATCAGGTTTACACCGATGTGCTAGCCAGCTATGGCCTGCCGCTTGATCCTGACTTGGTCGCGCCGGGCGACTTCACCATGTCCACCGGCCGGTCGGCCATCCGTTTGCTGTTGGATGAACGGCAGGCCAGTTTTGACGCGGTCGTGGCGGCGAACGATAACATGGCGCTGGGGGTGGTGGAAGCTTTGCGCGATCGAAGCCGGCGGGTTCCGGAGGATGTGGCCGTCGTCGGATTTGACGATATTCCGGAGACGCGCTTCGCGACGCCGCCCCTGAGCACCGTTCGGCAACCGTTGTATGAACAGGGCCGGCGGGCCGCGCAGTTGGTGTTGGGCGCGTTGCGTGGAGAAACGTTGCCGGAACAGGTGAGCTTGCCCACGGAATTAGTTCTGCGCCGGTCGTGTGGCTGCCCGGTTGCCTCGCGGGTAATCAGTCGGGAGTCCGAAGCCGCGCGGCAGCGCGATTTCCTCCATCAAAACTTGCGGGCCGAGCGGGAGGCGCGAGTCTTATTAGGCGAAATCAGTCACGTGCTCATGGGAGCCTCCAATCTCACGGAGCAGATGGAAATGGTCGCGCAAGAACTACCGCGTTTGGGAATCACCTCCTGTTACCTTGCTTTGTATGAGCGCGAATCCACCTTTCCCTCGGAGTGGTCCCGCTTGATCCTGGCCTATGATGAAACCGGCCGGTTGGATCGCACCTCCGAGGTGGGCGGCCAGCGTTTTCTCACGCGCCGGCTTTTCCCGGAGGACCTGGGGCCGGGCGATCGGCAGCAAGCGTTTGTGGTTGAGCCTTTGTACTACGAGGGGTTGCCGCTGGGCTTTGCCGTTTTGAAACTGGTTCCGGGCGTCGCCATCTATGGGACGCTGTGCGGTCAACTGAGCGGTGTTTTGAAGGCCGGCCTCATGGCGCAACAACTCGCCGAAAGAAACGCCGAACTGGAAAAACGCACACTCGAACTCGAGGCCGCCTACGTGGCCCTGCAGGATAACCAAAAAAAGTTGTTGATGACCGAGAAGTTGGCCACGCTGGGCTGGCTCACGGCGGGCATTGCGCATGAGATGAATACCCCGCTGGCCGCCGTCCGCATGGCCCTGGCGGATTTAACCAAACTGACCCAGGAATATGAAATCTCCCTCGACGATCCCGGCATCACCCCGGAAGACAATCGGGAAATTGCTCAAGAAATGCACCAGGCGTTGCAACTGGCGCAGAAAGCGGCCGAGCAGGCGGTGGGGTACGTGCGCAGCATCAAGTCCCAAACCCGTGATCTGGAGCCGCAGGAACGCGTGCAGTTCAAAGTCGCCTCCGTCATTCGCGATAGCCTCTTGCTCCTCAACCATCTACTGCGCCGGAGCAAATGCGCCGTGATCTTTGAAGTTGCTTCCGATGAAATTCAACTCTATGGTTCTCCTAGCCGTTTGGCGCAAGTCATCACCAACCTGATCGTGAATGCCATTGATGCCAGCGCCGAGAAGGGCGAGGGACAGATCAAGCTGCGGCTGGCGGCCTCGGCGGCCGAAGTCACCTTGCACGTTGATGATCAGGGCAGTGGGATTGAGCCGGAGACGCTCTCGAAAATCTTCGACCCCATGTTCACCACCAAACCCTTCGGCCAGGGAACCGGCTTGGGCTTATCCATTGTCAATGACATTGTCACCGGCGATTTTGGCGGACGGATTGAAGTCACCAGCCAACCGGGCCAGGGAACAACTTTTATCCTTCACTTTCCACACCATGCCTGACACCCTCCTCACTCGTTTCCTCCGTTACGTTCGGATTGACACGCAGAGCGACGAAGACTCGCCCACAACGCCCAGCACCTCCGGCCAGTGGGACTTGCTGCGCCTCTTGGAAGCTGAACTGCGAGAGCTGGGCGCCGCCGAGGTGCGCTTGACACCGCACGGTTACGTCATGGCGACTCTCCCGGCGACCTCCTCCAAACGCCGTCTGCCCACGGTGGCGTTATTGGCTCACATTGATACGGCCCCGGCCTTTCCGGGGCGCGATGTCAAACCCCTCGTTCACCGGCGGTGGAACGGCAAGCCGATTCGTCTGCCGGATGATCCCAAGCAAGTGCTCGATCCCGCGCTCTCACCGGAGTTGCAAGCGGCGTTCGGCAAAGACCTGGTCACCGCCAGCGGCCGGACGCTGCTCGGCGCGGATGACAAAGCCGGCGTCGCCATCCTCATGACGCTCGCCGACTATCTCCTCCGCCATCCAAAAATTAAGCATGGGCCGATCCGCTTGTGCTTCAACCCGGATGAGGAAATCGGACGTGGGATGGATAAACTCGATCTGGCGGAACTTGGCGCGAACGTCGCTTACACTCTGGATGGCGAGCATCCCGGTGAGGTCGTCTGGGAAACGTTCTCGGCGGATGGGGCGGTAGTGACGATTGAGGGCGTGTCCACCCATCCGGGCCAAGCCAAGAAATATGGAATGGTGAATGCGCTGCCCTTGGCCGCTCGACTCTTGGCCGCGTTGCCGCGCGAGGGATTGAGTCCGGAAACCACCGAGAACCGCGCAGGCTTCATCCATCCCTATCAAATCACCGGCGGCGCCGAGCGCGTTGAAATTCGTTTCATCCTGCGCGATTTTGAATTGGCGGGTCTCGCCGAGAAAGGGAAACGGCTGCGCGGGCTGTGCCGAGGTTTGCAGGCGACAGAACCGCGCGCGCGGATCCAGTGCCGTGTTCGGAAGCAATATCGGAACATGGGCTACTGGTTGCAAAAAGATATGACGCCGGTGAACCTAGCCTACGCGGCCGTGCGCGCGATTGGACTGGAACCGCATTCGCCGCCCACGCGCGGCGGCACGGACGGCTCCCGGCTCACCGAGCGCGGCCTGCCCACGCCGAATCTTTTCAACGGCGCCCAGAATTTGCATGGCCCGTTGGAGTGGGTGGCCGTGCAGGATATGGAACTGGCGCTGAAGATGGGCGTGGAACTCGTGCAATTGTGGGAGCAGCAGGGCGCGGGGTATCGCGGCTATCGCCCCCGCTGAGGGGAACAAGCTTTTATGCCTGCGCAAGTAATGGGCGAGGCCAATGAGACCCGGAAGCAAAAGATGGCGCTAGAAACTATCACCACCCGAACGTGCGTCATGCAACTGAAAGCGGACGGGATCATTTATCATGATTATTTTCCAGATACCTACGACACGCTGGCCGATGCCCAAGAACATCTTGCGGCGATTGTGAAGCTCAGCCCGGATCGGCGGCGGCCCTTGCTGGTTGATATTCGTCCCATGCAGGGCATTGAGCGCCAGGCGCGCGTCTACTATTCCGGCCAGGAATATGCGCGGTCGGTCACCGCCGTCGCCTTGCTGGTCGGGTCGCCGGTGACGCAGGTGATGGCGAATTTCTTCATTGGCTTGAACCAGCCACCCGTTCCGACGAAGCTCTTTACTTCGGAGGCGGAAGCGGTCACGTGGCTGAAGGGATTCAGCGAGTGAATAGGCGGCTACGCCAGCGATAACGCATGAACTCTGAACCCGTCCTCACTCGGACGGCCAAGGTTTGGTTGAGAGCCGATGGCCTCATTCAGGCCGTTAGCCTGCCGGGCACTCACGAAGGGCTGGTAGACGCTCAAGCCAATATGGCGGCGATCGCCGGGTTCGCCTTGGACCAGAAGCGGCCGGTGCTCATTGATATGCGCCAGATGACGAGGATTGAGCGGGAGGCGCGCACTTATTATGCAACGGGTGGGGGGCGTCTGGTCGTGACCGCGGTGGCGCTGCTCATCGGTTCGCCGGTCAGCCGGGTCATTGCTAATTTTTCGCTTGCGCTTAACCCGCCCCCGGTTCCGATGCGGCTCTTCAGCTCTGAAGCCGAAGCCGTGACCTGGCTCAAGAATTTTATAGAGTCGTAGGTCAGGCTTCAAGCGTGACCTACGACTTGGAGATAAAAGATGACTGCTGAATCTATCACCACCCGCACGGCCCAAATCTCTTTGAGGGAGGATGGCCTCATCCAAACGGTGCTTAATTTGCCGAAGGGTCGCGAAAGCTTAGCCGATGCCCAAGCGAATATTGCGGCGGTGACCCGCCTCAGCCCGGAAAAGCGGCGGCCGCTGCTGGTGTCCAGCGCCCGGGCCTTGCTGATCGAGTCGCTGGTCGGCCAAGTCATTGCCAATTTCTTCATCAGCCTGAACAAGCCCACTGTTCCTACCCGACTCTTTACCTCCGAGGTGGAAGCGGTGGCGTGGCTCAAAACTTTCATTGAGCCGTCGGTCACGCTTCCGGCGTGACTTGGAAATAACGATGACCGCCACACCCCTCACGACCCGGACGGCCAGGATTTGGCTGAGAGACGATGGCATCATTCAGTCCGTTAGTTTGCCGAATGCTCGGGAGACGTTGGAAGATGCCCAGGCGAATGTGGCGGCCGAAGCGAGACTCAGCCCTACCCAGCGGTGGCTAATGCTCGCGGATATTCGTGCCATGCAGAGCATTGATCACGCGGCCCGCGCGTATTATTCCAGTATTCAGTCCTCCGTCGTGGCGCTGGCTCTGCTCGTGGAGTCCCCGGTCAGCCAGGTGATTGCTAATTTCTTCATCGGCCTGAACAAGCCCAAGGTTCCCACCCGGCTCTTTATCTCGGAGGCGGAAGCGGTGGCGTGGCTCAAGGGGTTCAACGACTAGACCCTAAAGGTCGCTTCGCGAAAACCTTGAGGGTCTTGGACTTGGAGATAACCATGCCCCCGGAAACAGTGACGACCCGAACGTCTAAAATCTGGCTGAGAGAGGATGGCATTGTCCAGGTCGCTATTTTCCCAAATGCCGAAGAAGGACTGGCCGATGCCCGGGCGAATATCGCGGCTAGTTTTAAAATCGGCTTTGAACAGCGGCGGCCGCTGCTCGTTGACATTCGTTATATGAAAAGTTTTGATCGCGCGGCCCGCGTTTACTATTCAAGCGCGGAAACCGCTCAAACCATCACCGCTCTGGCCCTGCTCGTCGAGTCGCCGCTCAGCCGCTTGCTGGCGAATTTCTTTATGGGCCTCAACAAAGTGCAGGTTCCGACCCGGCTCTTTACGGCGGAAGACAAGGCGGTGGAGTGGCTCAAGGGGTTTCGCCTATGAACAGCGGGTCGGTGCCCGAGGTAAAAATGGATTCTGAATTCGTCCTTACGCGGACAGCCCGGATTTGGCTGGACGCCGACGGCCTCCTTCAGGTCGTCGTCCTGCCGAACATGCCGCAACATAGCTTGGAAGCCGCCCAAGAGAATATGGCCGTCATCGCCGGCTTCGCGGCTGACAAAAAGCGGCCGGTGCTCATTGATATGCGGGCGATGTCCGGGATTGAGCGGGCGGCCCGCGCTTATTATGCGACCGGCGGGGGACGGCGGGTGGCGACGGCGGTGGCGCTGCTCATCGGCTCGCCGGTCAGCCGGGCCATTGCCAATTTCTTGATCAGCCTCAACCGGCCGCCGATTCGCATCCAGCTCTTTACCTCCCAAGCCGAAGCCATCACCTGGCTCAAGAATTTCATCGAATGAACGAAGCGGAATATGTGATTAGGAACAGACGCAGACCCACCGAACCTGGAGACAAAAGATGACGGTCGACTCTATCCTCACCCGGACAGCTAAGATTTCGCTCAGACCGGACGGTATCCTTCATTTTATTTACCTTCCGAACGTTCAGGAGAGTCTGGAAGATGCTTATGAGAATGCGCGTGTCAATGATCGTCTTAGCCCCGGCCGGCGGCGGCCGCTGCTCGTTGACATCCGCCCGATGCAAGGGATTGATCGGGAGGTCCGCGCCTATTATTCCAGCCTGCAGACAATCACGGCGCGGGCTTTGCTGGTCGAATCGCCGGTTAGCCGGTTGATCGCTAATTTTGTCATCCAGCTGAACAAGCCCGTCGTCCCCACCCGGCTCTTCACTTCCGAAGCGGAGGCGGTGGTGTGGCTCAAGGGGTTCCTCGAATGAAAAACGCCGAGCCGCTAGATCCGCGCCTGGAAGCGATTTTAGAATTTATTGCGCAGCTCGCTGCCGGCCGTTTGCCGGCCCGGTTAGTGGAGAACGGACAAGCTGACGCGCTGGATCGTATCGTGGCTCAACTCAACGGGCTGGCCGAGCACTTCGCCGGACGGGAAGGTGAACTCCGCACGGAAGCGGAGCAGCGCCTCAATGAACTGGTTGAGGTGATGATGGCGGTGGCGGCGCTGGACTTCAGCCGGCGGGTGGTTATCAGTGAGACGCAGGATGTCATTGACGCGCTGGCGACCGGTCTCAACATGCTGGCCGAGGAACTGGAGAGCGAGATTACGACGCGCCAGCAAACGGAGGCGAAGCTGCTTAAACAGACCACCGAACTGGAAAAGGCCAATCGCTTGCAACAGGAACAGCAGGCCCAACTGTTGATTTCGGAAAAGATGGCCACGCTTGGCTGGCTGACGGCCGGCATTGCCCACGAGATGAATACGCCATTGGCCGCCGTGCGGACGGCCTTGATTGAATTGGGCAAGCTGGCCAAGGAATATGAAAGCTCCCTCGACGACCCGAGCGTGACCCCGGCGGATTATCGTGAAATCACGCAAGAGATGAACCAATCTTTGCAACTGGCGCAGAAAGCCGCCGAGCGCGCCTCCGGGTTTGTCCGCAGCATCAAATCCCAGACGCGCGATCTCGCGCCCCAGGAACGAATCCAGTTTGAGGCGGCGCCGGTCATTCGCGATAGCTTATTGCTTCTGAACCACGTGCTGCGGCGGGGCAAATGCGCCGCGAACTTTGAAACAGCTTCCGAGGCGATCCAACTCTATGGTTCGCCTGGACGTTTGGCGCAGGTCGTGACCAACCTGATCATGAATGCGATTGACGCCAGCGCCATCGAAGACCCCCGCCTGGGTAAGCGGGGGGGCGGTCTCATTAAGCTGCGGCTGGCGACTGCCGCCGACGCAGTTACGCTGGAGATCAGCGATCAGGGCGGTGGTATTTCACCGGAGGTCCTCCCGAAAATCTTCGATCCCATGTTCACCACCAAGCCCGCGGACCAGGGGACCGGGCTGGGGCTAACCATCGTCTATCAAATTGTCACCGGTGACTTTGGGGGCACGATTGATGTTGAAAGCCGGGTCGGCCTAGGCACCACGTTTACACTTCGGTTCCCGCATCGGGGTGAGGACTAAGTGACGCGTGAGGCGTGATGCGTGACACGTGACCAGGTTTTCACGCGTCACGTGTCACGCATCACGTTTACTTCGACTAAACATCCATATGCTGAATAAGTTGTTTATTAACCGCTGGAACGGCTGGCGGCAGTTTCTGCGTGACTTCGCCGTGATTCAATTTGGCTTTATGCTCCTGGCGCTGTCCATTGATATGATGCTCCAGGCCGGCCTCGGCACCGCGCCGTGGGTTGTTTTAGAAAAGGCTATTTCGAATCAGCTGCCTATCTCTTTGGGGCAAGCGACGATCTCCGTTTCTATTCTGCTCACCCTGCTTGATCTGTTGCTCGGGCAGCCGCTCGGGTGGGGGAGCCTCGCCAATATGCTATGCATTGGCTTGTGGGTGGATTGGCTCGCGCCGTTCGTCCCGACGATCCCGGCCAAAATTTGGCTGCAAGTTCCTTATCTGCTACTGAGCATCTTACTCGCGGGTTTTGCGACCGCGATCTATGTAGGCGTGAACGCCGGCGCGGGTCCACGCGACAGCCTCATGCTCGCCGTCGCGCGTCACACTAGAACCAGCGTGCATCTCGCGCGGACGTTAATTGAAGTTGGGGTGGTGTTACTCGGCTGGTGGTTGGGAGGCCCGGTGGGTCTAGGCACCCTCCTCTTTGCTGTCACCATCGGCCCGGCGATCCAACTTTCGTTTCGCCTGCTGCGCGTCAACTCGTTGGGGAAGGTGGAGGTTCAGTTGCCGGCGGCGGTGGGGGAGGAAACTTAATCCCTTAATATCTATTTCTTCAGAGTAAATGGTCTCCTCGGCTGACCGATGGCTCAGATCACATCCATCAAATAATATCGGCTAGAACGTAAAGGAAGAGAAATGTAATCAGGGCCCCAAGCAGGGGTAGTGGGTTGAACACACCGTTCTGGAACGAAAGCCTAGCGATTACCACAAGGCTTGCCAGCACAGCGAGGATTATCCCCCAGGCGGCATACGGGGCAAGATTTGATAGCTGGCGATAGATTCCCGGGGTGTCAACCAAATCGGTTGGTCTAGTTTCCGGACCGCCTAAAACATAGTCAATCATGCGTTCGTGGTTCTGAGGCTGCAACGCCTTGCCGTGGTCGCCGTCATGGTAGGCAACCTCCAAAGTAGCGGCGCCGTAGAAACCCGCAAACCCACCCGGGCCGACGTCTCTCATGAAGATCGCCCGGAGCGCGTTACAGAGGATCGCTATAACCCAGTCGCTCTTCGCCCTCTCGTTCCGAACCCGGCCAATTTGCGAGGGGTTCCCCTGCACGAGTTCCGCCCAAGGGTAATCTTGAGGGAGGGGGCTGCCAGCCAGGATCACGTTCTTGAACCGCATGCCTGAGGTTCGACGCAGACTATGGCCCAGTATGTAGCTTCCGTTACTGTGAGCAATGATATCGAATTCCGCCCTTGGATGTCGGGCAAGCTGCTCAGTGTACTCGTCCTGGAAGAAGCGAATGTTCTTTTTCCGGACGCTGGGTAACGCAAAACGCAATGCGGTAAAGTATCCATAGGTGGGTCGGGCCACCTTGATACCCACTGGGTCGCGCGCTATTAAGCTAGCTTCGAGTTGTTCTACCCAGTCGTCTGTATTGGAGGCGCGAACACCATGCAGCAGAAAGACCACGCGCTTCACCGGGTCTGCCGGGGCAGAGGCTCTCATGGTCGCCGGGGGGATAATGAATGCCTGCCGCAAAAGAGCGTAACGGGCTTCAGGATCATGGGCGCGGTCTAGCCGGTAGAGGTCCGCATGGGTTGCATCCGCAACTTCCGTATAGTTACTATTTGGGAATGCCAGGACGTCTTCACTGTCAGTGCTGGTAACAACCCAGTCATCATCCCCGCGAAATTGAACAACGAGCGGGGCGCGCGGTGGCGGCGCGTCCTGTCCAGTTGCGCTTTCCTGCTCTACGGCCTCCAGTGCGTGGAAGTGGCGGATCCAGTCAATCCGAAGATTCGTGAGAAAGTCGGAGCCCCTGAGACAGTCCTCGCAGCAGAGATGAGGCAGTGGCAGCGCTCGGGCGAGCCACGCAATCGGTCTTGCCCACCAGGTCCGGTCTAGATCAAGGCCCCGGTTCACCGAAGCGAACAGAACAATCCGACTTACCCTCTGACCCCAGGGGGAAGCCGGCTGGCCGGGTACCGCGCCAGCCGCTAAGAGATAAGCCCGGCGCGCGATGATTCCACCGAGGCTGTGCCCGATGAGCACCACGTCTTCAAAGTCTCCATACTGTGTCCATTCTTCATGGATGCGGTTACGTAGCCGTTTCGCCAGGGCTTCCACATGCCCCGGCGTCCAGAGCTTGATTCCGTGATCGAAGGGGAACCAATGAGCCTCAGCCTGGTCCCGGTAGCCAGTCTCTTTTTCAAGTTGTTCCCGGAGAGACGCCCATTGGCTGCTATGTGAATTCATAGCCGGGACAAGGACAACCAGCCGCCGGGGTACGACTCCGGCGGGGACGGGATCGGATAAGGGGAGCGTTGTTGTGGGTGAAATCATGAGTATGCTCCTGGCATCAAGTAGTTGTCGCAAAAAGCTTGAATGGGGCTGCGCCGCGCCCCCTCGCAAATTGGCGGTCGTGGTGTGGAGAGTGCCGCTATTATAAGCGTCGCTCGGTAGCAGGTCAAAGTTTGGTGCATTCAAGGGCGCATTTCAGGCTGGGGGCGAGTTTGCTCAAAGCCCGCGTCCTCGCGGGCGTTCTGACTAGGCATTCCGACCGCGAGGACGCGGTCGGGGAGCGTGTTGCCCCCAAGTTGAAATGCGCCCTGCATTCAAACTCTTTCATCCGTCCCCCGTCTTCCGTCGCGCGAAGCGGTCCTCTTCGCTCTGGTATAATCGCCTCGCGTATCCGGGCGGGTCCGGCGCGGCAGGGACCTCCGAACCCCGTCAGGGCCGGAAGGCAGCAGCGGTAAGAAGGTATCCCTGGGTGCCGCCGGGGTTCCTGCCCGGGTGCGTTTTTGTTCTATGAGTCACTCTCTTTTCAAAGTCCTCGGCTCCATTCTCCTCGCCGGCGTTCTTGCCGGCCTCTATCTCAACACGCGCGCGACTCTCACGCTGCAAGTGGACGGTGAACAGCACTGGGTGCGAACGCACGCCGCCACCGTCGGCGAAGCGCTGCACGAAGCCGGGATTCTGATTTATCCCGAAGACCTGGTTCAACCGGCGCTCGAGACAAAACTTGCGCCTGGAAGCCAGGCCAATGTTTCTATAGATCGCGCCTTTCGGGTGCGGATCGAAGCCGCCGGACAGACGCACTGGGTCCGCACGCAGCTCACCTCGCCGCCAGCCATCCTCGGCTCAATGAGCGTGAGCCTGAGTCCTGAGGACGAAATCTGGTCGGATGGCGTTCGTTATGATCCAACGCTCTCGCCCACGTCAGTCGCGCCCCGCGCGATTGTGGTGCGCCCCGCCGTGACGCTTTCGGTCACAGATCAAACCGCGCGCAGCGCGACTCAAATCCACACTGCCGCGCACACGGTGGGCGAGGCGCTCTGGCAGGCCGGTTACCGGCTTTACGCAGGGGATGATGTGGCGCCTTCATTAGATAGCCCGGTCACACCGGCGCTGACCATCACCATCCATCCGTCGCAGCCGCTCCTCATTCAAGCGGATGGTCAGACGCTTCAGACGCGCAGCCAACGCGCGACAGTCGGTGAAGTGTTAAGCGATTTAGGAGTGGCCCTGGTGGGTCTGGATTATTCCGTGCCGGCGCTGGATCAACCCCTGCCGACGGGTACTGGCGCGCTCATTCGCATCGTGCGCGTCCGCGAGGCGATCCTGACGGAAGAAGAAACACTTCCCTATGAAACGGCTTATCAGGCTTTGCCGGATTCCGAAATTGATACGACCGTTCAGGTGCAGGCCGGTGTCAATGGCGTCAAGCAGCATCGCACGCGCGTGCGGTATGAGAATGATCTGGAAGTCAACCGCATCGTCGAAGAAGAGTCGATTGTGCAGCCGCCCACCGCGCGCATCCTGGGGTATGGGACCCAGATTGTCCTGCGCACGCTCGACACACCCGAGGGGCCGATCGAGTATTGGCGCGCTTATACCATGTACGCCACTTCCTATTCGCCCGCGCGCGCCGGGACACCGATCACTTCCAAATGGTATGGTCACACCGCATCCGGGAAGATGTTAACGAAAGGCATGGTCGCGATTGATCGGCGGATGATGCCCTTTGGAACGCGGATGTACATCCCCGGTTACGGTTTCGCCTCGGCGGAAGATACCGGCGGCGGCGTCAAGGGCCGCTGGATTGATTTGGGTTACGACGACTCAAACTACGTCAGTTGGCATCGGTCCGTCACCGTTTACTTTCTGACGCCCATCCCTCCGGCGAATCAGATTACGTGGATCGTCCCCTCCACCGTTCCTTGATCCCCCTCGACGTTCGCGGCCTGCTGCGCCGCTATCAGTTGCATCCTAAAAAAAGCCTCGGCCAAAACTTTCTGGTGGATGAGAGTGCGCTGGCGAAAGTCGTCGCGGCGGCGGACCTCATGCCAACGGATACGGTGCTGGAGATTGGGCCGGGAGTCGGCAGCCTCACCCGGCATCTGGCTGCGGCGACCGGGCGCGTGGTCGCGGTCGAACTCGACCAGGCGCTGCTGCCCGCTCTGCAAGAAGTCCTCCGGCCCTATTCCAATATCGAAATCATCTCCGGTGATATTCTTCGCCTTCCACCTGCCAGCTTCCACCTTCCGCCTTCATATAAAGTCGTTGCTAACATCCCGTATAACATCACCTCGGCGCTGTTGCGTCAGTTGCTGGAGAGTCAGCCTCGGCCTACGCTCGTCACGCTCACCGTTCAGCTTGAAGTGGCCCAGCGCCTGTGCGCCCAACCGGGCGACTTGAGCCTGCTGGCGGTCAGTGTGCAGTTTTACGGCGCGCCGCGCTTGGTGGCGCGCATCCCCGCCGGAGCTTTTTATCCTCGACCCGACGTTGATTCGGCTATCGTCCGGCTGGAGGTCTTTCGGGAACCGGCGGTCGCGGTCAAAGATACCGGGCAATTTTTTCAAATCGTCAAAGCCGGATTCAGCCAAAAGCGCAAGCAATTGCGGAATGCCTTAAGCGCCGGGCTGCGCTTGGAAGCCGAGCAAGTGGACGAATGGCTGGCCCAAGCCGGGGTGGACCCTAAACGCCGCGCTGAAACTTTGACGCTGGAGGAGTGGGGGGTATTAGCGCGTTTGTGGAGTAGGATGAATTAACCACTAAGACCCGATTGAAAAAAGGGCGATTCAACCGCAGAGCGCGCAGAGTGCGCTGAGTTTTTCCCTGAGATTCTCTGCGGTCTCAGCGCTCTCCGCGGTAAAAAAGGCTTTTTGCAGTGGAGGAAATCACGAATTTCTTGGTGGCTTCGTGCCTTCGTGGTAACGAATTAAAGGTTAGGGTTAGGAAATCGGTAACTGGCAGCCCGAAAAGTAGCTTGTCCGCGACTAAGTAGGACAGGAGGGAAGCGTATGAAAACCTTGATTTGCAAACTAAAAATATACAGTCCGTTCAAACAAACCTGGTTCACGGCGCTGACACTGCTCTGCTTAAGTCTGGCGCTCTCGGCATGCGGGAGTCTTGACCTGAGCGGCGGTAGCCTCGCGGGCGCTGCCGGGGATGGTACGCAAGACCCTCCAACGGACACCCCGCTCCCCGCTGAAACTCCCACCCCTGAGGCAACCCCCACCGAAACGCCCATCCCCACGCCCACGCCCATTCCACCCGCCACCGGCCGGATCGCCTTCGTCTCCAACCGAGATGGCAATGACGAAATCTATGTCATGAATTCGGACGGCGGCGGACAAACGCGCTTGACCAATAATCCGGAAGAAGATAATTCCCCGGTTTGGTCGCCGGATGGTGGGCGGATTGCCTTCGTCTCTCACCGGGACGGCAATGACGAAATCTACGTCATGAATTCGGACGGCGGCGGACAAACGCGCCTGACGAACGCCTCCGCGAAGGATGCGAATCCGGCTTGGTCCCCGGATGGAAGCCGGATTGCCTTTGAGTCCTTTCGGGATGAAAACTGGGAAATTTACGTGGTGAATTTCGCAGATGCCCTTCAGGGCGCGGATGGCAACAATTTGATCCGCCTCACCACGGACCCGGGCGGTGACAGCCAGCCGAGTTGGTCGCCGGATGGCGGGCGCCTGATCTTTGTGACGAACCGGGACGGCAATGCCAATGTGTATCGGATGAATTCCGATGGAAGCGGCCAGACGCGGCTCACCGATAGTGCTGCGCCGAACGGAAACCCGGCTTGGTCGCCGGACGGCGGGCGGATAGCTTTTACTTCCTGGCGGGATGGCAACGCCGAACTGTATGCGATGAATGGGGATGGCTCCGGTCTGGTTCGCCTGACCGACAACCCCACGGAGGATGATTTCCTGGCCTGGTCGTCGAACGGGCAGCAGGTTGCTCTCCGCTCGGATCGGGACGGTAACCAGGAAGTTTACGCGATCCGTCTGGATGGCAGTGGACTCACCCGTTTGACGGATAACCCATCTAACGACGGCGATCCGCGCTGGTCGCCGGACGGCTGGCACGTGGCTTTCCCCTCTGACCGCGATGGCAACGTAGAAATCTATCTCGTCGGCTCGGATGGGAGTGGCTTGCTGCGCCTGACGAATAACCCCGCGTTTGATAATCAGCCGGCTTGGTCGCCGCGCTAGTAGGGCTGGTGACTGTCACGGGGCGATGTGGCGCTGGAAATTACCATCATTCTTACCGCCCCGTGACAGTCACCTTAACTCTTAAACAAAGCGGGCGCTGGGAGAATGCCCAGCGCCCGTTTTCTTTCTCGGGTTTTTCTTCCAGATTGCTTTACTTGTATGGAAACTCCAGGCTGCCCGCCGGGACCGTTCCCCAATACTTGGAATTGGGCGCGAGCACCAACTGTGTCTCTGTCCGTTCACTCACCGAGTATGGGCCGGTGCCGCTGGCGCTGCCGGCTGCCGTCCCGTACTTGTCGCCTTCTGCCGCCAGCGTCGTGGGATTGACGATGGAAAAGGCCGTCTGCGCCAAATTTATAAGCAAAGCCTCATCCTGGCGATTGAGGTGGATCAGAACCGTTAGATCATTCACTTTCTCAATTCCATCAAAGGAAGACTTGGGGCTGCCATCCTCTTCCGTCTCGCCTTTGAAGCCCAGGAAAAATTCCTGCCAATCGCTATAGGTTCCTGTTCCATGCAGCGAGTCTTCCGGATCGAACCAACGATTGAAGTTGGCGGTCACGGCATCCGCGTTAAGTGGTGAGTCATCATGGAAAACCACGCCCGGGCGCAGGCTGAAGATGTAATCCAGGCCGTCTTCAGAAATAATCCAAGAGATCGCCAGGGCCGGCGCGGGGCTGCCGCCTTCTATCTTAACCAGTCCTTCATAAAGATAGCCGTTCACCGTCGCAGAGTCGGCGTCCTGGGCAATAGCCGGATCAAGCCGGACATCCTTGGAAATGGCTGCTTGAGTTTGGTTGGCTTCGGTTGGAATCGGTGTTGGTTTCGCGGCGCTGGTAGACGTGGGCTTGGGGGCCGAGGAGGTGGCGGTTGGTGTAGGGGCGCCGGGCTGGCAAGCCGTTAAAACGACTCCCGCCAACAGCACACCAACGAGCCAGATACGTCCAGAAGGTTTTTCCATGGTCAAAACTCCTTAGGGGTGATTTAAATAAACGAGAGCCTCATGCGGAGGCTAATTCTATCTATACTAAGTCGCTTGTCAAAGACAAAAAGGGTCGCTTGTCAAAATGCCTCAGGCTTGGTAAGCTACGGCACTCTTCGGTTTAGGCCGGTTTCTTTTAGGGATCATCCGTTCGATGCAGTGCGCTCTACTTTTAGCCCGGAAGGGCTTTACTTTTGTTGACTGGTGGTCCTCTCCTGCCTAACCCGGACATTACTCCGAGCGACCCCTTTTCCCTGAATCTAGCGACTAATGTTTCAGACCGATAAAAAAACTGTGACAGATCAGCGGATTCCAGGCGACGACGAGCTGGTGCGGCTGGCTCAACAAGGAAACCTGGACGCTTTCACCGATCTGTACCAGCGTTATTTGCCGGTTGTTTACAACCGAGTTCGGTATGTGGTGCCCGAACGCGATATTGAGGATGTTGTCCAAGAAGTTTTTATTACGTTGTTGAAAGCCCTCCGAAGCTATCGGGGCAGTTCAAAATTCAGCACCTGGCTTCGGACGTTGACTAATCGGCGCATCGTTGACTATTACCGGAGGCGGAGCCGGACGGAAATCCAACTGGACGCAGAGCAGAGTGAAGCGGAGACCCCCGTGGCCCCGGAACTGACAACGGCGGCGGAAAGTGTAGCGATTGAGGATCGGGTGGTGTTGCGCCAAATGCTCCAAGCGCTGCCAGAGCCTTATCAGGAAGTTATCCTTCTCCGGTTTGCTGAAGAATTGCCCTTCGATGAGATTGCCCGCGTGCGGGGGCAATCCCTAGAAGCGACCAAGTCACTTTTCCGGCGCGCCCTGGCCACCTTACGGAAGCAGGTGGGAGAAACCCATGGCTGATCATCTCAAACCTGAACTGCCGGACCTGGATCAAGCGTTAGCTGATTTCACCGATGAGGTGTTGAGCGGTGTCCAGCCGGAAACACAGGCAATGCTTAGTGAAAATCAAGAACTCCACGATCTACAAGAGACAGTCCTGCGGTTCAAGCGCGCTTTTGGAACGCGCCAGATGCCGGACGAAGCGCTGGCCCGTCGGGTTCAAGCGAACCTCGTCGCCGCCTGGCGCAATCAGCCTGAGTTGCAAGCGGAACCGTGGTGGCGGCGCTGGACGCGGGGAATCTCCCTCGGGCCGGCGCGCCGAGGCTGGCGCACCGGGTATGCGCTCGCCGTTGTGCTCGTCGTCATCCTGGCTACGACCCTGCTGGTGCCTCTCTCGCCTGCGTCTCCCGGTGGCGGTGGATTACCGGGTGCGGCGGGCGGTTTGCCCGGCTTGCTACCGGCGCTGCTCATTGAGGGAGGTGTTTTAGTCGTTATCTGTATTTGGCTTATCCGTCGCAAGTGAACTTGTAATTCTCGCTTGCATTGTTTTGTTAACTCATTGGCAGAACTTAGACTGAAGGAGGAATAAACGTGAACGGAAGACTTAATTCCAGAACCATCGCCATCATCGCCGGTGTGATCATCGTCGTACTGGCGGGAATCGCGCTGGCCAACCCCGGCTTGCTCAACCTCTCGGGGGCGGCAGGTGGAACGCCTGGCAAGCCGGAGGATACTCCGGTGCCGCCCGCTGTGTCAACGGATACTCCGGTTCCACCGGCGGCACCAACGGATACGCAGGCGCCGGCCGAGCCAACGAATACGCAGGAGTCCGCCGCGCCCACCAACACGCAGGAGTCCGCTGCGCCCACCAATACGCAGGAGTCCGCTGCGCCCACAGCAACCTCTGAGAAGAAGCAAAAGATCACGCTGTGTCATGCCACGGGCAGCGAGACGAACCCGTATGTCGAGATCACCATTTCCTACAATGGGCTGCATGGGCACGAAGACCACGCGGGCGACATCATCCCCGCCCCGGCGGGCGGCTGCCCTGCGGGAAGTAGCCCGACGAATACCCCCAAGCCAACTCAAGACAATGGGACCAAGAAGATCACGCTGTGCCATGCGACCGGCAGCGCGACGAATCCGTATGTCGAGATCACCATCTCCTACAACGGGCTGCACGGGCACGAAGATCACGCGGGCGATATTATCCCCGCCCCGGCTGGTGGCTGCCCCAAGGGCAGTGGCCCGACGGATACTCCGCCGCCAGATAACTCTTCGCCAACGCCACAGCCTAAGAAGATCACGTTGTGCCATGCGACGGGCAGCGCGAAGAACCCGTATGTCGAGATCACCATCTCCTACAACGGGCTGCACGGGCACGAAGATCACGCGGGCGATATCATCCCCGCTCCAGCCGGCGGCTGCCCCAAGCCGACTGAAGACAATACGCCCAAGAAGATCACGCTGTGCCATGCCACCGGCAGCGCGAAGAACCCATACGTCGAGATCACTATCTCTTACAACGGGCTGCACGGGCACGAAGATCACGCAGGCGACATCATCCCCATGCCGGCGGGCGGCTGCCCCAAGGCGCCGAATGAAACGTCGACTCCGAATCCTAAGAAGATCACGCTATGCCATGCGACGGGCAGCGCGACGAATCCGTACGTCGAGATCACCATCTCGTACAACGGACTGCATGGACACGAAGATCATGCAGGCGACATCATCCCGGCTCCGGCCAATGGTTGTCCTAAGCCGCCGACGGGAACGCCGCGACCGTCCAATACTCCAGTTCCGACGAATACGGCGACACCTCGCCCAACCAACACGGCGACGCCTGGTCCTTCCTTGACGCCGACGCCCGGCCCGAGCATGACGCCGAGCAACACGCCGACCTCGGCTCCCACGGCCACGCCAACGGCGACCATCCCGCCGCCACCGCCGGACCTTGAGATCCAGCCGGCGCCCGCGGTGTCCGCCTCCTGCCCGCAGCGGTTGGTGTTCCACACCTTCCGCGATCAGAACCTGGAAATCTACCGGTTGGATGGCGTAGAAGGCGTGCCCGGTGCGCAGCTCTTCAACCTGTCCAACAGCACCGCCGTGGACTCGCGGCCCAGCCGCTCGCCCAACGATCAATGGGTCGTGTTCGAGAGCAACCGCAACGGCAACGTCGAACTGTACTACACCGATATCAAGGGCCAGACCCAGGCGCGGCTGACGAACACCAACGCCAACAACATCAATGCGATGTTTGGCCCGGACAACGAGACGGTCATCTTCCAAAGCGACCGCAACGGTAACTGGGATATCTTCAGCATCAACATCAATACCGGTGTTGAGCGGCAGTTGACGACCGACTCGCACGATGACATCCATCCGTACTGGTCGCCCGATCCGAACTGGATCGTGTTCGAGAGCGATCGCACCGGCAGCTCGAACCTGTTCCTGCTCAACCTGAGCACCGGCAACGAGTTCCAGGTGACGCGCGATGTGGTGGAAGACATCTTCCCGGCCTGGTCGCCCAACGGCAAGCAGTTGGCCTTCCTGTCCAACGTTCAAGGCTTCTGGAGCCTGTTCGTGGTAGGCGCCAACGGCAAGGACTTGCTGCAAATCACCAAGGCTGGCGATGCCGGTAACGTCTCCTGGTCGCCGGAAGGCAATCGCCTGGCTTACCAGGTGGAGAACAGTGGCAACGTGGATGTGTTCACCTACGATCTGCGCACGAACACCGAGTATCACCTGACGGACTATGCCGGCCCGGACAGCGCGCCGTCGTGGGACTGCGGTGGCACCAAGATCGCCTTCACCTCCACGCGCGATGGCGACCCGAACCTGCTGCAAGTCAACTGGCAGGGTGGATCGCAGACCAACATCACAGTCAACCCGGCCACGGACAAATGGTCGGAGTGGTCACCCTCCAAAGAAACCGGGAGCCGCGGTCACTAAACTCAGGCTCACTTAGTTAGGAAAAACAGTAGCGGGCGGAAACGCCCGCTACTGTTATCTGGTATAAGCGCTTTATAAGCATTTATCTAAAGTTGTTTCCTTCTTAAATCCCTTGTATCATATATCCCCATGCTCATCGTCGCCCTCACCATTGCCACCATCGTTCCCCTGGTCTTCCTCTACGTGATTTATACGCTGGACTTATATGGAACTGGTTCCTTCCGTCTCATCCTGGCCTGTTTCGTCTGGGGAGGCGTGGCGTTTGGCTTGGCGTATCTGATTAACTCTGCCACCTTGAATTACAAGTTAGTCAGTTTTGAAACCTTTCAGCGTTATACCGCGCCGATCATCGAGGAAATCCTGAAAGCCCTGATCCTGATCTACTTGGTTCGTCGGCCAAACTTCACTTACTTTGTGGATGGCGCGATTTACGGCTTCGCCGCCGGGATGGGTTTTGCCATCTTTGAGAATTATTTCTATCTTTTGGGAAATCCGGGCGCGGCCTTGGGGGTGGGAGTGGGGCGGGTGCTCTCGACGAATTTGATCCACGCCACCGGTAGCGCGCTGGTCGGCATCGCGCTGGGTTCGGCCCGTTTCCAGCGCTCCTTGGGCCGCGCGGTTTTGCTTTTGATCGTGGCCGGCTTCCTGCCGGCGATGGGCTTGCATATTTTCTTCAATAATTTGGTGACGCGCGTCAGCAGCGGCTTGCTGCTGCTCTATGCCGCCGTTGTCGGTTTCAGTGGCGCCGGCGTCATTGGGTTCTTGATCAAACGCGGGCTGGCAGAAGCCAAGACCTGGATCGAGGAGACACTGGGCGCGGCGGATCGCGTCACCACCGGCGAGGCCGCGGTGGTCAATCGGCTGGCCAATGCCCAAGAAATCCTGGCTCCGTTGGCCCAGACGTTTGGAAAAGAGAAGGCGGCTCAGATTGAGCGCTTCTTGTTAATCCAGGCCAAACTGGGCATTCAGCGAAAGACCCTGGAAAAGTTGAACGACGAGAAAATGCGGAAAGCGGTCGAAGCGCAGATGGCCGAGTTGCGCACAGAAATGGATGAGGCGCGCCGCTCCGTCGGCGCTTACTGCATGTTGTACCTGCGGAACATTTTCCCGGAAGAAGCCAGCCCGCTTTGGGGACGGCTGGAGACGGTCATCCAGGAACGCATCGCGGCCCGACCGGCCAGCGGTGGTCTGAACCTGTGGGCGAATCTCGATCAGCGTACGGCCCAAGCTGGTTCGAGTCCAGACCCTAAAGGTCTCGCGTAGCGGACCTTTAGGGTCTTTGAGTTGTGGTAAAGTATCTTTGACTTCGGGGGACTGACTGAGACCCTGTAAATGAGCGGCCCGGCCGACACCCTCAAACAACTCCGACTCTTTTCCAATGTCACGGACGACATCATTGCGGACTTGGTCGCCCGGCTGAAGCAACGGACTCTGGCGGAAAAAGAAGTTTTGTTCAACAAGGGCGATCCCGGCGATGCGCTGTATCTCATCGAAACGGGTATCATTAAAATCGTTCTCGCGGATCAACATGGACGCGAACTCCTCCTCTCCCAGCGCGGCCCCGGCGACGTCATAGGCGAAATCTCCCTCGTCAAAGGCCAGCCTCGGACGGCCAGCGCCATCGCCGATCAACCCGTCGAAATCCTTCAACTTAGTCGCGAGGACCTGATGGCCGTGTTGAGTCAACAACCCGACTCGGTCCTGGAAACGGTTCGGCAGCTTTCTGACCAACTGCGGCTGGATTACATGGTCGGCACACTCAAGAAGTTGCCTTTATTCGCCGGCTTGTCCAAGGAAGCCATCACCGATCTGGTAGAGAAACTGGAAGAGCGCGCGCTGGCGGAAGGCGAAATGCTATTCCATAAAGGCGATCCCGGTGATGCGCTCTACATCATCAGCACGGGGTGGGTCAAGATCGTCACGGTCAACACGCATGGCGAGGAAGTCATCCTCAATCAATGCGGCCCGCGCGAAGCGATCGGCGAGATGTCCTTGGTGGATCGGGAACCACGCTCGGCGAGTGTGGTCGCCCTCTCGCCGGTGGAAATGTTCGTGCTCAAACGGGATGATTTCTTGGAGGTGCTTGATCAGCAGCCCACCCTGGCGCTGGATGTGATGCGCAACTTCTCGGCGCGCTTGCGCTATAACACCACCTACATTGAAAAGATCATTGAGTTGAGCGAACGGGTGGCGGCCGGTGATTACGGCTTTGCGATGGATGAGATTCGCACCAGCCAATCTTCGATTGTGGACGCCAGCCAATCGGATGAAGCGCGCGCGGGCGCGCTGCTGGCCGCTTTCTTCCGCGCGATCAAAGGCGTGAAAGAACGCGAAGAAAAATTACAACAGCAATTGCAGCAATTGACGATTGAGATTGACGAGGCCAAACGGCGGCAAGATTTTGAGCAACTCACGCAGAGCGCTTTTTTTTCGGATCTCAAAGCCGCCAGCCAGAAGCTGCGCCAGCAACGGTCGGACGAGGATGATTAGCCGTAGCATTTTTATCACGAATGGCGCGAATGATCGGGATCGAATACGCTTCGCGCGAATAAGACAAAAGGAGTAACTAGTCTGCCTCACCCCCGGCCCCTCTCCTGACGACGCTCTTGGTCTTTGTCGTCAGGAGAGGGGCCGGGGGGTGAGGCGGACTCAGTTATAAAAATTCGTGCTATTCGTGCGAAGCAATTCGTGCCATTCGTGATTAAAAAGGTTATTGGGAGGATCAACTGACTTATGGGCAAAATAGTCTCTATCCATTCTTTCCGGGGCGGAACCGGCAAATCTAATACCACGGCCAACTTGGCGTCTCAAGTCGCGCTGGCCGGCAAACGAGTTGGCGTGGTGGATACGGATATTCAATCACCCGGCATTCACGTGCTCTTTGGCTTGAACGAAGCCAAGATGGGTCACACGTTGAACGAATTCCTGCGCGGCGACTGCTCGATTGAAGACGTGGCGCTGCGCGTTGGAGATCATTTCACTGAAGGCGAAGCCAGTGGCCGCAAGCAGTTGGCCGGCAAAGATTTGTGGCTGATCCCTTCGAGCATCAATGTCGGCGAAATCAGCAAAGTCGTGCGCGACGGCTACGACGTCAACAAGCTCAACGAAGGCCTGCAAACGCTGCGCAAAAAATTGCAGTTGGATTACCTGTTCATTGATACGCATCCGGGCCTCAATGAAGAAACCCTGCTCTCCGTCGCCATCTCCGATGTCTTGATCATCATCTTGCGCCCCGACCAGCAGGATTTTCAAGGGACGGCGGTGACGGTGGATATTGCGCGCAGCCTGGATGTGCCGAACTTGTTGCTGGTGGTAAACAAAGCGCTGACGCGTTACGACTTCAACCACTTGCGCGCGGAAATCGAAAAGCGCTATTCGGCGACGGTGGCGGGGGTGCTGCCGTTGACCGAAGACATGGCCGATATGGGCAGCGGCGATATTTTCTCGCTACGCTACCCGGATCATCTGTGGTCGCAGGCGATTCGGAGTGTGGCGGATAGACTGCTGGCTAAATGATTAAGTGTCAGGTGTTTAAGTGTCAAGTGCTCACATGACACTTAAACACCTGACACTTAAACACTTTTAGGAGGTAACTGTGCAGTGTTGGCAATGTGAACTTCCGGCGCGGGCGGCGTGCCATTTTTGTGGGCGGTTTGTCTGCAAAGATCATTCGGCCCAGATGTCTTCATTTATTACGATGTATGTGGGGGCCAACAACACCCCCAAAGGGCTGGCGGTTGCCAAGGTGATTTGGTGCGGCATCTGTGAGCCGCAACCGGAACCGATTTCCATGCCGGAACTTTATTAAGCACGAGGCAACATGAGAAACCTCCCGACCCGATTAAGCAAACTCTGGCGACTTAGTTTAAGTCAGGCTGAGGCGACCCTGGCTGATAAGTTTAACTTGCGCCGCCTGGGGAGCAATTTAGGCAGAGGGGAGGCTCGCGATGGGCGGAGTTTTTGATCGTCTAAATAGCAAACTGGAGGCGCGCGAGATGGAGGGTGGTATCAGCGCGCTTGATTTAAAAGATCTTCCCCCCGGCCTGCGGAAGGTGATGCGCCTCATGCTGCGCGAGGTCGAGCTGACCTACCCGGCGATTTGCGAGGCGATGGAAACCATGCCGGAAGCCGAGCGCCTAAACCGGAGTGAGTTGGATCAAGCCCTTGAGCAATTGAATAAGCAAGGCTGGCTGATTAAGTTGGGGGAGGAACGGATTACTTATAAAGTGAACCTGCGCCGCAAGGCCGGCAGCACGCTGGCCCAGGGTATCTGGAATACTTTAGATAAGAAGATAGATGAGAGCAAGTCGGCGCAGAAGCCGGAGGAAGAGAAACCGGGAGACTAACTACGGAATACGCAATACGGAATACGCAATACGGAATACGTTGAGTATTGCGTATTCCGTATTGCGTAAGAGCTATTCCGTTCGGCGGCTGTTCAAGGCAAAGATCGGCAGGGACGCCGATTTGCCTTTAAGGGGCATGGAACCGAGGGTCTGACAATTAAAGTGCGGCGCGATCTCTTCATAGACGGATTTAGTGATGAGGATGCGGTTGCCGATGGCGCGGCCCATCAACCGCGCTGCGGTGTTCACCGTATCGCCGAGGATGTTGTATTCGCGCCGCCCGCGTGGTTCGCCGATCTCGGCGGCAAACGCCGGCCCGCGCGCCATGCCAATCTGGCAGCTAATTTCCACCTGACGGCCGCCCACGGTCGGGGGCGTGAGGTGCGTGACGATGTCGCGGATCGCCAGGGCCGCATCGGCGGCGCGGACGGAATCGTCCGTGTGCGCGTTCGGCGCGCCGAAGTAAATGACGATGTCCGAGCCGGCCAGATGGTAGGTAACCTTTTTCAACACACCGCCGCGCGCTTCAACGGCGGCGTTGGTCAGCGCGAACGCGCGCGAGAAATCAATCGCAATCTTCTCTTCCTCGCCGGGCAGCGCCTGATCCACGGCTTCCGGCAGGCCGACCAGATTGACGAAGACGACCGTCGGCTGCGAAAAATCGTGCGGGATGCGCCGGGTGGCGGCGCTTTCGACCAGCAGGTTAAGGACGGGCATCGGAATATAGCTAGCCAGCGGCTCGACGAGTTTGAGCGCGCCCTCAATTTCATTAATCAGGCCGTCAATGCTGCGGTCGAACAGCACATTGCTCGGCGGTCGGCGGCGCGCGGTGCTAATGTCATACTCGCCCAGTTGTTCAGCGGTGAGGTCGTCCACCACCAGCAGGTAACCGGGACTGCCCGGCTCGAAGCGAAATTCATCCTTCACGCGCTGGTGCGCCGCCTCGGTCAGGCAGACGCGCCCGGCTTGTCCGGCAGACTCGGTGCGTTTGGCGCGTTGCACGGCTTCACCCAGCAGCACATGTTCCATGCGGCGCGGTGTGCCGATGTCGGCGGTGAGAAAGCGTCCGGTGTGGATACCGACGCGCATGCCGAGGGAGAACGTGCCGTAAGCTGTCTCAATATGATTGTAGTGCGCCATCGCCCGCTGCATGCGCAGCGCGGCGCGCACCGCCTGGGCCATATCGTTCTGGCGCTGGTCAGGCGGAAATTGGACGAGCAGCGCATCGCCGGTAAATTCCAGCAGGTTGCCGCCAGCCTTGCTGCTGATCTCGATCATCTCGGCGAAGTAAGCGTTCAGGACTCCGAGCAGCGCGTCGGCGCCGGCGCGGCCACCGGCCACGTTCGCTTCCAACAGCGGCGTGAAGCCGGCCAAGTCGCTGAACATCAGAGTAGATACTTGCCAGCTCTGGCGGACTTGGCCGGGGCTGGGGGGATTTTCTGAGACGTCGCGGGGAACGTAATCGTGCAGGATGCGTTGCAGTGTCCGCAAGTGTTCAAAGATGCGAGTAAGATTGGCGGGAGAAGGTTCTACCCATGTGGCGGCATAGAGATCGGCGGGCAGCAGGGGGCGCAGCCGGGGTTCGATCATCGCCAACGGGGAAGAAGGAGCTGCCATTGAGGGACATTATACCTGAAGGTTGGACGTGAGAGATGAAACGTGATTCGTGAAGCGTGACTCGTGAATTTCACGGATCACGAATCACGTGTCACGCTAATGAGTTAAACGGATGACAACGGATCAATTGGCACACTTTCGGCACGAACTGCGCACGCCGGTGAATCACATCATTGGCTACAGTGAGATGCTGCGCGAAGAAGCCGAGGACTTGGGCTTGAGCGACTTCATCCCCGACCTGCAGCAGATGCGGGAGGGCGGCGATCAACTGCTGAGTGTGATTGAAGATCTCTTGAATCCCTCCCCGATGGCGGCGGAGGTGGACCTGATTGACTTCTCGGCCTTGGAAGCTCAACTGCGGCGGAAATTGGAAGATCCCTTGAACCAAATTGTAAGCGGCAGCCGGCGACTCCAGGAAAAAGCCACGGGTTTGGGGAAAGCCAGTCTCACCGGCGATCTACAGAAAATTGAATCGGCCGCCCGGAAGATGCTGGCGCTGGCTCAGGCCGGCGTGGCGGAATCCGAGCCGGATCAATTGGCAGATTCAGTTCGGGCTGAGACTCCCGCCACCGAAGAGCGTCCCTCGTCCGCGACCCCCGTCAAACGCAGTCCGCCGGCGAAGGCCGGTTTCCTGCTCGTCGTGGACGACAACGCGACCAATCGCGATATGCTCGGCCGGCGGCTGGAGCGAGAAGGTTACACTGTCGCGGAAGCGGAAAACGGCCGGCGCGCGCTGGAGATGATCGCCGCCCATAAGTTTGATCTGGTGCTGCTCGACATCATGATGCCGGAGATGAACGGGTATGAGGTATTGCAGCATTTGAAAAACGATGAAAAATTGCGCGACATTCCGGTGATTATGATTTCGGCGCTGGATGAGGTGGGCAGTGTGGTGCGGTGTATTGAGATGGGGGCGGAGGATTATCTTTCCAAGCCGTTTGACCCGGTGCTGCTCCGAGCGCGGCTAGGCGCCTGCCTGGAAAAGAAACGACTGCGTGATCAAGAAGTGGAGTACTTGCAGCAAGTGGATCGCGTCACCGCGGCCGCGGCGGCGATGGAGTCGGAAACGTTCGATGCTGAAAGTTTGGACGAAGTCGCTCAGCGCCCCGATGCGCTTGGACAGTTGGCGCGCGTCTTTCAGAGGATGGCGCGCGAGGTGTATGCCCGCGAGCAACGCTTGAAAGAAGAAGTGCAGCAGTTGCGGATTGAGATTGATGAGGTGCGCAAGGCGCGCGAGGTGGCGGAGATTACCGACTCCGGTTACTTTAAAAATTTGAGAACGAAGGCCAAAGAGGCGCGCAATCGGAGAGAGGATAATAGCGGATGACGTTGCCAGATCCAGATCGTGATTCGGGGATGAGCACCTTGGTGCTGGGTAATCTCCCACCGTATCAACTCAGGGTAATGCGCTTCATTTTGCAACGGGGCGGCGAGATCGTTTATACGACGCTCACGGAAGGGCTGGCGGCGTTGCCGGAAAAGGAGCGTCTTAATCAATCCCAAGTGGACGAAGCGCTGGCTGGTCTCGCTGAGCAACAGTGGGTCATTCGCTCCGAGGCCGAGCCAATTTCCTACCGGGTGAACTTTCGGCGTAAGGCGACGCGGGACCTGAGTGAGGTCATCCCACAACGCGGACAGCCGGGCGAGACCAAGCGCGATATCTGGAATGTGCTGGACACGCTTGATACTCAACCTGACCTGCCGAAGAAACTTGATTTCAAAGGCTCCGAGAAGGCCAAGGATATCGAACCCCCGGCTGCTTCTAAAGATTCGGCTTCGCCGTCGCGCCGGCCGGAAAACTCCCGGCTGGCTGATTTGGTCAATCGGATTTTCCGGCTGCGGCCGGAGGAAACCCGCCTGGTGTTGATTTTGGGCTTTGTCCTCTTCGCCAATGCGGTGGCCCAGCAAATTTCAGAAATCACAGCCATCAGCAACTTCTTGAGTGCGGGCGGGGTGAATCAAATTCTGATCGTCTGGGGCATTGATGCCCTCGTGGTTTTGCTGGTGACCGGCCTGCAATCCTTGTTCATTGACCGCTTCGACCGCCTGGCGCTCACCCGCGCGTTGCTCTTCGGACTGGGGTTGGCGTTTGTGGGCTGGCGGTTGCTGTTTGCTTTCCAGGCGCCTACTTGGCTCAACTATGCGTTGCTGTACCTGTTAGCGCAACAACAGTGGCTTTTCTTTCCCCTCGTCTTTTGGATCTTGGCCAATGATGTCCTGGAGATGTCTCAGGTCACCCGGTTATTCCCCCTCATCGCCAGCTTGGGTTTCGCCGGGCGGTTGTTGGGCATTGGGATCGCCGCGGCCGCGCCCAGCTTCATGCGCACCGTCTCCGGACTTAAGCCGGAAGAGCTGCTGCTGGTCAATGCCTTCATCTATTTGATCGCGTATATGATTTTTTCCTTTGGATTGAGCAAGGTGAAGGTGCGGCAGACCGTGCAGCGCCAGGAAAAAGTGCGCGAGACCTTGACCGAAGGCTGGGCGTTTGTGAAGGAAGTGCCGGCCTTTCGGTATTTGGCTGTGGTGATTATCGCCATGTTGATTTGCGATACGGTGATTGAGTTCCGTTTCTTGGCCGTTTCCGACGCGGCCTTTGGCACCCCGGAAAGTTACCAGACGTTTTATAGTTTGTATCGCCTGGGCCTCACCCTGGCTGCTTTTCTATTCCAGACCTTCTTCACCAGCCGCCTCCTCAGTTATCTGCAACTCAAACGGGCGTTTTTTATCAAACCCATTAGCGTCTTAATCGGCGCGCTGGTGATGATGGCCTCGCCGCTTCTGGCCGCCGCCGTCGCCGGTGTGTTCTTCCTCCGGCTGCCGCAATACACGGTGGATGAATCAGCGCAGAAGGCCTTTCAAGCGTTGGTGCCGGAGGAGCGCCGCGGGCGGGTCAGCATTTTCATGGAGAGTTATTTGTACGTCGTCGGTGTGCTCATTGGTTGTCTCCTGACCGGCCTGATCGTTTGGGTCGGAGGTTTGGTCGGCAGCCAAATCCACTACTATCTTTATCTGGCGATTGCGGTCGTGGCCTCGGCGGGCGCGATTTGGGCTGTTTTCCGGCTGCGGGCAACCTATGACACCAGTTTGCTCAATTGGCGACTCAAACGGCGCCAACGGGGTAAGAGTATGTTATCGGATATTGAGTTTTAAATTATTCTGCCTCACCCCCGGCCCCTCTCCTGAACGGGAACGCATCTTTTCGCGTTTCCGTTCAGGAGAGGGGAGAAGTACATTGAGCCTTGCTCCCCCTCTCCTGACGACGGGTTGTGTCGTCAGGAGAGGGGCTGGGGGGTGAGGCGGGTTGAGCGGTGTTTATAAAGGGTACAGGAATGATAAGACCCTTGACTTTGATTTTGGGGATCAGGAAAGGAATGGATTCTAAAATGCTTACCGAAACGGTGATCGAGAATATTTATATCCAAGAGACGGGGCATAAAGGGAAGGGGGTCTTTGCGGCCCGCGATTTTAAAAAAGGTGATTTTCTCTTCCGGACCACCGGCCAGGTACGGGAGACTCAGACCGAACATTCGATTCAAATCGGCTGGGCGCGGCATGTGGATCCTAATCCGCCGGCGCGTTATCTTAACCACTCCTGCGAACCGAGCGCCGGGGTTAAAACCAATAGCCACGGCTATCCCGATTTTGTGGCCTTACGTGACATCGCCAAAGACGAAGAAATCACGTATGATTACGCCATGACGGAGTTCAAACATTATCCTCGCTCTTCGCCGGAGTTGGAATTCGACCTGACGTGTCACTGCGGCGCTCCGCGGTGTCGCGGCAAATTCGGTTATTTTTCGGAATTACAAGCATCATTAAAACAGGCGTACCAAGGCTTTATTTCTGCCTATTTGCTGGAGGCGGACGAACTTTCGCCGCAATGGAAGTAGGAGAAGCAGTGATGACTGAGAACGTCGCCTCCCCGGTTAAGTTCATTAGCCTGCGCCGGAAACTCCTGGCCGGATTTTCATTGGTGTTCATCGTGGTTTTCGCCGGCGCCTTTGCTTGGTTCTACCAATACAGCACCGAGCGTGCGTTGAGTCGTATTCAGCAAGACCTGGAGGACACGCTGCGCGGCACAATTCAAGGTATTAATGGAAACGACTTCCAATCGCTCGCCCAGGAAGGCAAGGCGGATGCCACCGGGGTCCCCTCGACCGACCCCCGTTATCTTCAGCACCAAACGTGGCTAGACAATGTGGTGCATGTGGAGCCCCGGGCGATTGCGTACACGTATGTGTTGGCCCCGGAACCGGATACGGTCCGGTGGGTTGGGGATAGCAGCCGCACCAGCCTGCCGCACGCCGGCTATGAACCTTCTAAATTTTTGGATTCGTATACGCCGGGCGCGGGCAGTGTGATCCTGCAAGGGTTGCAGTTGGATACGATCAACATGGAAGGCTATGAGGACGATTGGGGCAAGTGGGTCTCCGGGTATGGCCCCATTAAAAATGCGGCGGGCGAGACCGTGGGCGCGGTGGGTATTGACTTTGACGCGACTTACGTGGTAAATGTCCAAGAGGGCATCCGCAACAGTGTCGTGGTGTCTTTTGTAATTACATATGGCACGCTCTTTCTCTTGATGTTCCTGGTTTCCCAATTCTTTACCCGGCCCATTACGAATTTAACCAAAGCCGCCGAGTTGATTGGTGAAGGGAAGTATGATCAGGATTTAACCACGCTGCGCGGCGGCCGTTTTCCGGATGAGATCGCTACACTCGCGCAAGTCTTTGAAATCATGGTGGCCAAGGTCTATCAGCGTGAGCAGGCGCTCCTGCGCCAGGTTGAGGAGTTGAAGATCGAAGTGGATGAGTCCAAACGCCAAAAGCAGGTGAGTGAAATTGTGGATTCAGGCTTCTTCCAAGACTTGCGGGAGAAGGCGCGGGAGATGCGTGAGCGCCGGAAGGATAAATCAGATAGTAGTTTACCCGATGCTTAACTGGCTCAGGCCTCTCGCCTGTGCCTGAAACTTATTCACGCTTATAGAGGAGCAGCCAGCCTATGTCCAAAATTATTTCCGTTCACTCTTTTCGAGGGGGAACCGGCAAATCCAACTCCACAGCTAACCTGAGCACCATTCTGGCGGCCGAGGGGCGGCGGGTCGGGGTGATTGACACCGACATCCAGTCGCCGGGCATTCACGTGCTCTTTGGATTAGCGGAAGACGACATGGTGCATTCGCTCAACGACTACTTATGGGGCAAATGCGAAATCAAGGAAACGGCCCATGACGTCAGTTCCCATCTCGGCCCGGGCATGAAGGGCAAAGTCTTTCTAATCCCGTCCAGCATCAAAGCCGGCGAGATCGCGCGCGTGCTGCGCGAGGGCTACGATGTGGGCTTGCTCAACGACGGTTTCCAGCGGCTAGTCGAGGACTTGAAGTTGGATGTGCTGATGATTGATACCCATCCCGGCTTGAACGAGGAAACGCTGCTCTCCATCGCCATCTCGGATGCGCTGGCGATCATTATGCGCCCCGACCAGCAAGACTATCAGGGCACGGGCGTCACCGTGGAAGTCGCGCGCAAGCTCGATGTGCCGAGCATGTACATCGTCGTCAACAAAGTCCCGCCGGTCTTCAACTTTGATGAGGTCAAGTCGCGCGTGGAGCAGACCTACAATTGCGAGGTGGCGGCCGTGTTGCCGCACTCGGATGAGATGATGGCGCTGGCGAGCGCCGGCGTCTTTGCTTTGCGCTTTCCCGATCATCAAGTAACATCGTTGTACAAGCAAATCGCGGCCAAGCTCATTTCCTAATTAGAAAGAAATTGGCTTACGGATTACGACCGTGACTCGTGAGGCGTGACTTGTGAGATTCACGCCTCACGAGTCACGGTTTGCGTATTCCGCACCTCGCCATGTCTAAAATCATCTCGCTTCACTCCTTCCGTCGCGGAACGGGTAAATCAACTATTGCCGCTAATCTTGCAGCCCTCTTCGCGCTGGAAGGGGGGCACGTGGGCGTGATTGACACGGACCTCCAATCTCCCAGCTTACATTTGGACTTTGGGTTAGCGGACGCTCAGATCACATTTACTTTAAATGATTATCTATGGGGCAAGTGCGATTTGCGCCAGGCGGCTTACGACGTAACGGCTAACCTGGAGGTGGACCCTGAACGGAAAATAACAGGCCGGGCTTATCTGGTCCCGGCCAGCCCGGATGCCAAAGAGATTGCGCGCATTTTGCGCGGCGGCTATGACCCGAACTTGCCGCAAGCCGGCTTTCAAAAACTGATGCAAGACCTGGCTTTGAATGTGCTGTTAGTGGATACCCACGCCGGCATCAGTGAGGCGACGCTGGCAGTGGTGGCCCTCTCGGATGTGCTGGCGATTGTCCTGCGCCCGGACCTGCAAGATTATCAGGGCACGAGTTTGACCGTGGCCTTGGCCCGCCGCCTGGGAGTGCCGCGCGTTTTGTTGGTCGTTAACGAAGTCGCGAGCGTCTTCAAGACCGCTCAAGTCAAATCGCAGGTCGAGGTCGTGTGTGGGTGTGAGGTGGCGGCGATGCTGCCGCACTCCAATGAAATGTTGGCACTGGCCGGGACGCGCCTGTTTGTGCTCAACTATCCCACGCATCCTTTGACGTTAGCGCTGAGGCGATTAGTGGCTCAGTTGGTAGCGTGAATTTGAAGTCCATCACGGAAGCATTCTGAGCGGAGCCACGCGCACGCTGTGCGTGAGCGACAGCCGAAGGAAACCGCGCTCCGCTCAGGATGCTTCCGCTATATACTGACTCTGGCAAAACCTGCCGGGTGCGGTAAAATTGGCCTAGCGAGGATTTTGATCGGGGCGGTGGCGGAATGGCAGACGCCGGGGACTTAAAATCCTCTGAGGTATCCCCTCGTGAGAGTTCGACTCTCTCCCGCCCCACAGAAATGATAATCAGCGCCCGACTTGGGTGTTACAAGAATCACCGGAAGCATAAGTTGAGCCGCAACGCCAGCTTATGCTTCTTTTTGTCTTATGGAATCGCGCGTCCTAGTAATTGAAGGCGATCCCGCGCTGCGTGAATCCCTTGGCCGGATTCTTAAAGAGCGCGGCTTTCGAGTGCAGCTTGCCGCCGATGGCCTCCAAGGCCTAAGCGCCTTCCGGCAGGAAGAGCCGGACCTGATCCTGTTTAACCTCGGATTGCAAAACCCGAGCGGCTTTGAGCTTTGCCGCCGCCTGCGTGAGCAGTCCACCGTTCCCCTGATCTTTTTAACTTCAGCCAACACCGAGTCCGACCGGGTGACGGCTTTGAACCTGGGAGCCGACGACTATGTGAGCCTCCCTTACAGCGTCGAAGAGCTGCTCGCCACCATTCAGGCAGTGCTGCGCCGGAGCCGTTGGCAAGGCTCCCCGCTTAGACCCGCTAGACTCCGCCTCGGGGACTTGGAGATTGATCTGCCAGCACGCCAACTTCTGCAGCGCGGCCAGAAGGTCGAGTTAAGTCGCACCGAGTGGGCGATCTTGGAAATCCTGGTGCGCCATGCCGGTCAGGTGGTCCCGCACCGGACCCTGCATCAGTATGTGTGGGGCGGCGTTTATACCGGGGACAGCGCCAACGCCAATCTGCGGAACTACATCCGCTATTTGCGGAACAAGATCGAGGCGGACCCGGATCACCCGGTTTATCTGCTCACCGAATCCGGGCTGGGCTATTATTTTGCGATCCATGAGTGGCAGTCGGATTCGCTCGCGCCTCCGCCTTCCAGTTCCACACTGTCTACTGCTTCCACTGTTGCTCTACCTAGTCAGGCCACCACCTTCATCGGACGTGAGGCGGAGATTCTCAGCGTGCGCCAACTCCTCGAACGCCCGGAAGTGCGGCTGCTCACGCTGACCGGTCCCGGCGGTGCCGGTAAAACTCGCCTGGCGCTTCAAGTCGCCGCCGGCCAGCGCGAGGCCTTTCGGCATGGCGTCATCTTTGTTTCGCTCGCGCCCATCAGCGATCCCAGCTTGGTTGGCAGTGTCATCGCTCAAACGCTGGGCGTTAGGGAAGCCACGGGCCAGCCGCTAAACGAAAGCCTTAAAAATTATCTAAGGGATAAGCAACTTTTGCTCTTGCTGGATAACTTTGAGCAAGTGGTGAGTGCCGCCTCGCTGGTAGTGGAATTGTTGTCCAGTTCGATTGAACTCAAGATTCTGGTTACTAGCCGGGCGGCGCTGCGTATCTCCGGTGAATATGAGTTTGAGGTGCCGCCGCTGGCGGTCCCGGATTTGCAGCGTCTGCCCTCCCTTGAGGTGTTAAGACAATCACCCGCGGTCGCCCTTTTCGTTCAGCGCGCTCAGGCCGTCAAGCCGGACTTCGGGCTGACTGACGAAAACGCCACGGCCATCGTCGAGTTGTGCGCGCGCCTGGATGGGCTGCCCCTCGCGATTGAATTGGCCGCGGCGCGTATCAAGCTGCTCTCGCCACAAGCGATGATTGCCCGCTTATCCAGCCGGCTCACGTTTCTGACCGGCGGCGTGCGCGATCTCCCCGCGCGCCAACAGACGCTGCGGCATACGCTTGATTGGAGTTACAACCTGCTGGAAACGAATGAGAAGACGCTCTTTGCCCGGCTGGCCGTTTTTGCGGGGGGAGCAACATTGGAAGCCATAGAAAAAGTCTGTGTGGATCAGGCCCAAGGCGCAAGGCTCAAGGCACAAGACTTTGAATCCTTGAGCCTTGCGCCCTTGGGTCTTGAGCCTTCAGATGTTCTTCTCCTCCTCTCATCCCTTCTTGACAAAAGTATGCTGCGGCATGCAGAGACGGAAGATGGGCCACGCTTCGTTATGCTGGAGACGATCCATGAATATGCCCAGGAACGGCTGGAAGCAAGCGACGAGGCAGACCGGCTGCGGCGCGGGCATGCCATTTACTATCTGGAATTCGTCGAAACCGCGTGGCCGAAGCTGATCGGGCCGGAGTCCCAAGTGTGGATGGTTCGCTTGGATCGGGAGTATGACAATCTGCGGGCCGCGCTGAAATGGGCGCTGGAACGTGAGGCCGAAGTCGAGCTGGCCCTGCGTTTGGCGATCGGGCTGAGTTGGCTTTGCCGGCTGCACGGCCATTTGGGCGACATCCGGCGTCTGCTGGATGCGGCGCTCGCCCGGAGCGGTGCGCTGACGGAGGCGGCGCGCATCCCGGCGGTTCAAGAGGCAATCTGGCTCGCGCTCTCCCAGGGAGATTTTGCGCAGACGCGCGTGTTCCTGGAAGAAATCACCGCGTTGCGCCGAGCGCTGGCGGAGAAGCAAGGCGGCTCTGCGCCGCCGCTCGTTAATATTCTGGTCTTGATCTTGGAAGCGCAGGGCGATTATGCGCGCGCGCAGGCGTTAGAGGCAGAAGCGCTGATCCTGCATCGCGAATCGGGCAATAAAGAACAGATTGCCCACTCGCTCAACTTGTTGGGCGTCATTGCGCTGAAGCAGGGTGACTATGAACGGGCGCGAACACTTCAGGAGGAGAGTCTGGCCTTGCGCCGGGAACTGGGAATCCGCCGGGATACCGCGCACTCACTGCTGAGCCTGGGGCACATCGCGCGCCTGCAAGGCGATGAGGCGGCGGCCATCACGCTGTATGAGGAAGCCCTGGCGCTCTCGCGCGCGGCGGAGATGAACTGGGGCATTGCCCATGCGCTCCTCAACTTGGGACATATCCGCTGCCACCAGGCTGATTACGCGCAAGCGGATGCGCTCTACCGGCAGGCGCTGGCTTATTTCCACGAGCGGGGAGACAAAGTCGGGATGGCTTATGTCCTGGAAGGCTTAGCCGGTTTGGTCGGAGTGCAAAGACAATCAGAGGCCGCCGCGCGGCTGTGGGGCGCGGCGGAAGCGCTACGCGAAACGATCGGCGCGCCTTTGCCCCCGGCGGATCGGGTTGACTATGACCGGAGTGTGGCGACCGTCCGGGCGCAAGGGAACGAGGCGGATTTTATCCGGGCCTGGGAAGAAGGAAGAAGTGCGCCTTTGGAAGAAATTCTCAGCGTTTTGCAGAGGGAGGCTTGAAGTTTCCAATGCAAGAAGACCCCTCTTAGCCAGGAGTCAGGTTTCTCAGGTCAAAAACACACAAGCGGCGGGGCAGGCTTGAAACGCCCGCCCCGCCGCTTGTGTGTTCCACCAGCAATTCTTCTTGCGATTTTCTTGCGGGCCAGCACGATTGTATGAACGTTCTCTTACGCATTTATGCTAGAAATTTGCTATCTCTCGCTACCGGTCTTTGATATGATGAACGGGACAATTTACGGAATACGCAATACGGAATACGTTGGTGCGTATTTCGTATTGCGTATTCCGTAAGCCAACCCGGAATTTGATTTAGGAGGATAAATCCATGCGCCACATTACCAGTCCGTTTAAGCTTTTTGTATTCTTCCTGGTTTCCTTGAGCCTCGGCGCTTCGCCGGTGCTCTCGGTGGCCGCCGCAACGTTGGCCGGAGCCCGTCCCGCCATTCAAGCGCAAGCGCCGGATGTAGCGCAGTATGTTGATCCATTCATCGGCACTGGAGGACCCGGCAATACTTTCCCGGGGGCCGTGATGCCGTGGGGCATGGCCGCCATCAGCCCAGACACCGGCGCCGACCCCGCCGGCTACAAATCCGGCGCGGCGAACATTCAAGGCTTCAGCCAAATCCACCTTTCGGGTGTGGGCTGCGGCGACTTCGGCAATATCTTGCTCCAGCCCACCACCGGCGCTGTCCAAACGACGGAGGCCAATTACGATTCGGCGTATAACACCGAGGTCGCTTCGCCTGGCTATTACAAAGCCAATCTGTCCACCTGGGGAACCGTTGCCGAAGTAAGCGCGAACACCCGCGCCACGATTAGCAAATTCACGTTCCCCGCCCGCTCCGGCGACGCGAACATCATCGTGGATGTCAGCCACGGACTCAGTCCGAGTGTCGGCGGCTACGTCAACTTGGTCTCCAATACCGAAGTCGAAGGCTGGAATAAAGCGGGCGGCTTCTGCGGCGCGACCAACAAGTACACGCTTTACTTCGTGGCTCGCTACAGCAAGGCCGCCGCCTCAACCGGCAAGTGGACCGGCGGGACGCTGACCACCGTCACCGCTTACCCATCTTCCAACAGTGGGACGGACATCGGCGCATACTATCGCTTCAACACTGCCACGAACGAAGCGGTTTACGTCCGTGTGGGTATCTCCTACGTTAGCATCGCTAACGCGCGCGCGAACCTGGATGCTGAAATCCCGAACTCCAAAAGCTTTGATACGGTCAAAGCGGATGCCTATAACGCCTGGAACACCCAACTTGGCAAAATCCAAGTCACCGGCGGCACGACCGATCAGCGCAAAATTTTCTACACCGGGCTTTACCACAACTTGATCCATCCGAGTGTCTTCAGCGATGTCAACGGCCAGTATCAAGGCATGGATGGCTCGGGCGTGAAAACTGCGACCGGGTATACCCAATATCATGTCTATTCTCTGTGGGACACGTATCGCAATACTCACGCATTGTTGACGCTCGTGTATCCCGAACGGCAACTGGACATGGTCAAGTCTATGATTGCTATTTACAACGAGCGCGGCTGGCTGCCCAAATGGCAATTGGCCGGCGCTGAGACACATGTGATGGTCGGGGACCCGGGCGCGGCAGTCATCGCCGAGACGTATGTCAAAGGCATCCACAATTTCGATACGACGACGGCCTATGCCGCCGTGAAGAAGCAAGCGACGCAATTAACCGCGAACGATATCCGGCCGGGAATGAGCGTCTATGTCCCGAAGGGTTATGTGCCCAAAGATAACAGCGGCGGGGATTGGGTGTGGGGCGCGGCCTCGACCTCGCTGGAATATTACTACGCAGATTGGGCCGTAGCTGAATTTGCCAAAGCCTTGGGCAACACGACTGACTACAACACCTTCCACAATCGCTCACTCAACTGGAGCAATCTTTGGGATGCGGGCACCGGCTTCATCCGTCCAAAGAATGATAATGGCACGTGGATGACTCCCTTCGATCCCGTGAGCACCTGCTGCGATCAAGGTTGGGCCGGATCGGGTGGGCCGGGATATGTGGAAGGCAACGCCTGGCAATATACCTGGATGCTGCCGCACGACCTGCCGGGCCTGAAGACCGCGATGGGCGGGGATACGAACTTCACGAACAAACTCCAGCAGGCGTTTGACACCGGCCAATACGTTTTGTGGAACGAGCCGGACATGCTCTATCCGTATGCGTTTACGTATGCCTCGGGCCAAGCCTGGCGGACGCAGCAGCGAGTCAGAACCGATATGGCGACTTATTACAACACCAGCCGTTCGGGCATTCCCGGCAATGACGATTGTGGCGCGACCTCGGCGGTGTACGTGTTCGACGCGATGGGCCTTTACCCGGTGAACCCGGCCAGCGCCGTGTACAACATCGGCAGCCCGATCTTTAACAGCGTGACGATTTCTTTGAACACGGCCTTCTATCCAGGCAACCAGTTCGTGATCCAGGCGAATACCAACTCCGCGACTAATCAGTACATCCAATCCGCAACACTGAATGGCGCGAGCTACAACAGCGCGATGCTCAATCACAGCGCGGTCACCGCGGGCGGTAATCTGACCCTCAATATGGGCAGCACCGCCACTGCTTGGGGCAGTGGCTCACCGCCTCCCACGCCGACTCGGACCAACACACCCTCCGGGCCGACGGCCACGCCCACTCGCACATCCACACCGGTCTCCGGTTCGGTCGTGCTCGATGACTTCGAGAGCGGTTCGCTCAGCTTATGGAACACCTTCAACGGTGGCGGCGCGACTATCTCGATGGCGATTGATACTGCTACCGTCGCGGTCGGAACCCGATCTATGAAGGTTACTTACAATGTCCCCGGCGGAGGCTGGGCCGGCGTCAGCCAGGGCTTCACGACCAGTCAGAACTGGAGTGCTCAAAACGGATTCGACTTCCGCTTCTTCGGGAACAATACCGGGGTCCAAGTTCGATTGGAGATTAACGACAACAGCCCGAACGCGGGCAATAGCCCCGACGCCGCCGAGCGCTTCGAGTACAAGTTCACGGATAATGTCGCCGGCTGGCGGCAGATCACTATCCCCTGGAGTTCGTTCACGCGGCGCGCCGATTGGCAACCGGTGGGCGCGCCGAATGATGGGCTGACGCTCACTCAAATGTGGGGCTTCAGCTTCGCGCCTCTGAGCGGCAATAACATTTTCTATCTTGATCAAGTACAGCTCTATGGCGGCGCGGCGCCCACGAATACACCTGTTGGCCCAACCGCTACGCCTTCGCAGACGCCCACGCGCACCAACACGCCGACCGGGCCGACCAACACTCCGACGCCCACCAACACGCCGGCACCGCCCACCGCCACACCGACTCCCACCAATACACCCGCCAGCGGCAACACGCACGGCGGCGCGTGGGCCATCCGAGCCGCGTTACCGGCGGCTCCCGGTTACTCGAACATCTCTCAAGCGCCGACGGGGATTGCGACCAACACCAGCTACGTCGCCAGCTTGTGGATTAAAGGTACGGGTTCGGTCCAGCTCTACCTCAAGAATGGCAACTGGGGCGCGGACATCGCCGGCGCTACGGTGCGCTGCAACGCCACCGCGAGTTGGACGCAATGCACCACGCCCGCCTTCAACACGGGCGCGAACACGCAAATTACTTTCATCATCCAAGACTCGTACGGGGATGACCCGGCCGGCACGGTCTATATTGACGATACGTTCCTGGGAATCTCCGGCGGAAGCAATCGGCTGACGAATCCTGGCCTGGAGAGCGGGGATGTCAGTTGGGGCCACGCGAACTCGGTGTTTACGATTGTCCAGAATCCGTAATGACTTGTACAGACCGTAGGTCGCACTTGTGCGACAAAGCGCGAAGCGTCACGCTGCAAGTGTGACCTACGGCTTGGGCATTTATCCGAGCGCACTTCCTTGATTAAGTTCATGAAGCGAGCACCCTGAGCGGAGCCCTGCGTCCTGAGCGAAGCGAAAGGATGCAGGGCGTAGTCGAAGGGTGCGTTTCCCTAACAGAATCTGGTTTGGAATCGCATCCTTCGACTGCGGCCCGCCACCCTTCGGCTATCGCTCAGGGTGCGCGGGCCTCCGCTCAGGACGCTTGCGTGAATTTTTCTTTTATTCGTTTCATCCGTTCCATCCGCCGAAGGCCCAGATTCTTGCGCTTTTCTTGCGCACCCCCCTCATTAGTGTGAATGCCCTCTTGCGGCTCTGTGTTAGAAATTGACTATGAGTTCTAGTCATTTCGGACCACACCAAGGAGCCATTGATGCGTACTCACTTCACACTTCAACGTTGGATCACTATCCTACTTCCCTTCATCCTGATTCTTAGCAATTTGGGAACCACCGCGCCCGCGCTGGCCGCCACTACTCTCCGAGTGGAGGCGGGCGGCAGCGCCGGTTACACGGATACCGCCGGCAATGCCTGGGCCGCCGACACCGGCTTCTCCGGCGGCGCCACCGTGGATCGCGGCGCAATCGCCATTGCCAACACCAACGACGACAAAATTTATCAGACCGAGCGGTATGGTATGACGGGTTACGCCTTTACGGTTGACAACGGCAGCTATACCGTGCGCTTGCATTTCGCTGAAACCTACACCGGCATCACCGGCGCCGGACAGCGGGTGTTCAGCGTCAACGTCGAGGGCGTAGCTTTGAATAACATTGACATCTACGCCGAAACCGGCGGGCGCAATATCGCCCTGATCCGGACAGCGAACGTCAGCGTGGTGGATGGGCAATTGAATCTGACCTTCACCGCCTCCGTCAACAATGCCTTGATCAATGGCATCGAAATCATCCCAGCCTCGGCCACAGTTCTGGACGATTTTGAAGACGGCAGCCTCAGCGACTGGACCACGTTCAAGGATGCCGCCTCGACGATGACGATTACCGCCGACTCCGCCGTCAAATATGCGGGCACTTATTCCCTGCGAATGAATTACACTATCGCCGCCGGCGGTTACGGCGGAGCTGAGAAACGCTTCACCGGCCTCAACTGGTCGGGCGCGACTCAATTCGATTTTCAGATGAATGGGAATACGTCCAACGCCCAAGTCCGCGTCGAGATTGCCGATAGCGGCGACGAGCGGTTTGAATATCGGCTGACCCTCAACTGGACCGGTTGGCGGCGATTCTCCATCCCGTGGAGCAGCTTCACCAAGCGCGCCGATTGGCAACCGCCGACTGCGACCCAGAACAATGTGCTAGACTTGGGATCGGTCAAGGGTTTCTCCTTCGCGCCGCTCTCCGGCTCCGGCACGCTCTACCTTGACCAAATCCAACTCCTCCTCGGCTCTAGTTCAACGGCGACGCCTATGTCTTCTACCTCGACACCCACCCGCACGAGTACGCCCGTGCCACCGACTCCAACGCGCACCAACACGCCCAATGGACAACCGCCGACCGCGCCCAACGGGCTGTACGTGATCGGCAATAAGATTTACAAGCCCGGGGGTGTGCCGCACCTCCTGCATGGCATCAATCGTCCCTCGCTCGAATGGTCAAAGACCGGTGATCATCTCTCGCAGGCCGACTATCAACTCATGCGAAACTGGGATGCGAACGTGATCCGGCTCCCGCTCAATCAGGATTTCTGGCTCTCCGGCGCAGCCCAGTATGATTCGACGTACCAGGGCCGGATTGATCAGCAGATTCAATGGATCAAGGGCTTGGGCATGGATGTCATCCTCGATCTGCACTGGTCCGACAAAGGCAATCTGGGCATTACGCAGTCCGCCCAACAGCGCATGGCCGACAACAATTCACTGACCTTCTGGCGCGAGGTGGCTACCAAGTACAAGGGCGATGGGCGCATCATGTTTGAACTGTACAATGAGCCGCGCGATGTTTCCTGGAGCGTGTGGCGCAACGGTGGGGCGAGTGGGGAGGGCTGGACGGTCGTCGGGATGCAGCAGCTTTACGACGCCATCCGCGCCCAAGGCGCGAACAACCTGATCCTCATCGGCGGCCTGAACTGGGCCTACGACTTGACCGGGATCAAAAACGGTTACCGCGTCACCGGCTACAACATCGCCTACGTCACGCACCCGTATGACTATGCCGGCAAGCAGCCCTCCAACTGGGAAAACGATTGGGGTTTCCTGACCGCCACCGACCCGGTGGCTATCACCGAGTTTGGCAATTACTGCGCGACCAACAATTACAATCAACAATTGCTCGATTACGCGGATCAGAAGAATGCGTCCTGGACGGGCTGGGCCTGGTTTGTCAGCGGCTGCAGCTTCCCCTCCTTGATCAGCGATTGGAGCGGAACGACAACCGGCGTGGGGCAATTGGTGAAGACGAGGTTGTTGGCTTATCCGTAGTCAATGCAGATCGTTTTCGACGGGTGAGTCAAACTCTCCCGTCCCACAGAAATAAAAAGAGCGCCCTTTTGGGGCGCTCTTTTTTTGAACTTATGGCTCAACCGTCACCGTGTGGAGCAAATCATTGAACCCGGTGCTGGCTTCCCACGTCTCGGCGTTGGCAAACCGGATGGCGTACTCCGGACGACTGGCTAAACTCGTTTCCGGATCAGGCAGATTCAAAAGTAATTCGTAATTGCCGGCTGGCAGATTCGCCGGGAGTGTAAGGGTGTGGTTAAGCGTAACGGTCGTGCCGGCCAGCCAGTAGCGTGGATCGTCCGGGAGCGCGATTCGGTAAACCGCCTGACTGACGGTATCGCGCAGGATCAATTCGACCGGACGAGGATTGAACGGCGCGGCCCAGCCTTCGTTCTTTAAACTCAAACTCACGGACAGTGATCCACCCGCTTGGACAGTCTTTGAATATGTTCCCTCCAGCAAGACAAACCGATAACCCAATTGCCGTTTGACCTGCTCCAGGCAGCCATCAACGCTCCATTGATTTAACACTGTGGTGTTGTAACTCCGGTTCAGATACGACCAATGAAACCGTCTTAGCTCATCCAGCGCCACCGGACAGTCCGAGCGCGGCGGGTTGTAATTGCATGTTTCTCCACCCATGGGCACGTAGTTGGTCTCGGACTCCAGATAGGGGTATTCGACGCTCGGGTCTTGGTAGGTGCCAAAGTCAGTGTCGCTTGCCAGGAAACAATCGTTGTGATGGCCGATCCGCGCGATGTTCGCGCCGCTATAGGCCTGGGTCGGCGTGAGGGCTGCTGTCCCGTACAGTGTGCGCTTGAAATTCGGCGTGCGGAGTTGGATCATACGCGAGGTGGGTAGCACGCTCAGGATTTTTTCGACGACCTCCTGGCGATTGGCCCAGTCGGTGGGCGTTAGGTTCCCCTGGTTGCCGAAGTGTTGCGTGTAATACCATTCGCCCCATGTGCCGATAAAACCGGCCGGCATCACGTAGATGACATCGCTGTTAGCCTGGAAGTACGGCGCGAGTTGATCCAGATGGGCCAGGACGATGGACTTCTCGGCGTCATCGCCCAACGTGTCCTTGGTGTAGGCAAAACGCAAGATGGTTTTCATCCCGGCCGCCCGGATCGCGTTCAACTGGTTTTGCAGTTTGTCTAACGCTGCCGGGCTGATGGGACCGGTTTTAAAGTCCTCCAGGTAAAAGATACACATCACCAGCGTGACGTTTTCGCTCGTCCGATAACTCTGCAGCGTGGTTGGGTCAAGCGTGACCTTATCGCAGTCACTCGCGTGGTCGTAAAACCCGCGTTCCGGGTTGGGGAAGAGTTCCGTCGTCGGCTGGTAAAGCCGTGTCCGGTCGGAGTAGGTCTGGAAGTAAGGGGCAGTGGTATACAAGGGAGCCTCGATCTGGAAAAGCAACGTAGTGGCGTTGGGTTGGAATGACTCATTGACATCCGCGCGCGCGAGCGTCCAATAGGCCTGCTGATCTGCATTCGTGTAAGTCACCGACTTAATGAAACTCCATCCCCAACCGCCGCCGACGCCCGCGTAACTGTACAGCGCGTTATTCTCCACCAAATAGTCCGCGCCCACACTTCCGCTGACAAATCCGGTCGCTGCGCTTTGATCCGTGTCCAGATAAACGCGGAAGAACGCTGGCGCGCCGGTGTATTGATAGGTATAGAAAAGATTCGTGGCGTCGTTTGTTCCCTGTTGATTGAAGATGGGGATGGACGACGTTGGGGTAACGGTCACCGTGGGCGTCCGGGTGGGGGTGGGCGGGAACGGTGTCCGAGTTTGGGTGGGAGTGTATATCGGGCAGTTGTGACAGGGTGGAGACTTGGGATGAACTGATCTGGGAACGAGCGGAAAGTGAGTGTATTTGGCTGAGGTGATCAGCGGCGGCTCAAGCTGGAAGACCAGATCAATGCCATCCGGGGTGGCGGTCTCACCGATCGCATCTCGAGGCACCATCCAATGGACGGTGCTGTCTACATTGGAGAAGTCCACTGGTCCCACAAAGGCCCAGTTCCAGCCTGAACCACCGGTTTGAATGTAGAGATTGCCGTTTTCTAGTAAGTAGTCCGCGCCGATTCCGGTCGTTGAAAAGCCGGTCGAGGGATTCTGGTCGGTGTCGAGATAAACGCGATACCAGAGATGAGTGCTGCCGGTGTATTGGAACTGATAGTAGACGTAAATTTTATCGCTGGAGGCTTGTTGATTGTAGAGCCGAGGCGGTAGAGACGTTTGTGTGGGTGTGCCGGGCGGGGAGGTCGGCGTAGATGTTGCAGGAAGGGTATTTGTCGGTAGTGGTGTCGCGGAAGCGCAAGGCTCTGAGGGAATCGGCGAGCTATAAATGTGCGTGTACTTGGCCGAGGTTTCCAGCGGCGGCTCCGTCTGGAAAATCAGATCGGCTGCATTTGGATCGCTTGTCTCGCCGATGTCTGCGCGAGCGACGATCCAATTGGCTGTATTTGATGTGTTGGTGTGGGCGACGGCAGTCACCCAGGCCCATCCCCAACCGCCACCCACCCCGGCGTAGCTGTAGAGTCCGGAGTTCTCAATCAAATAATCGCCACCGATGCCGCCGGTGATGAAGCCAGTGGCCGGGTTTTGGTCGGCGTCAATGTAGACGCGGAAGAAGGTCGGCGTGCCGGTGTACATGAACTGGTAATACACGTTCGCCGCGTCGTTGGTCGCTTGCGCGTTGTAGATGGGACCGGAGGTGGCCGTCGTCGGTGTGCTTGTTGGCGCGCAGGATGGAGTTGATGTTTCTGAAGCGCCACCACTGTAGAGGTGCGTATACTTAGCCGAGGTTTCCAAGGGCGCTTCGGACTGAAAGATGAGATCCGCCGCGTTCGGATCGCCCGTCTCACCGATGTCCGCCCGTGCCACCGTCCACTGGGCCGTGCTATCGGCGTTGGTGTAGGCCACGGGTTTCATCCACGTCCAGCCCCAACCGCCGCCGACGCCGGAGTAACTGTAAAGATTGCCGTTCTCCAGTAGATAATCGCCGCCGATGCCGCTGGTGATAAAGCCGGTGGTTGCGTTTTGATCGGTGTCAATGTAGACCCGGAAGAAGGTCGGCGTGCTGGTGTAGGAAAACTGGTAATACACATTCGTCGCGTCGTTCGTTGCCTGGGGGTTCGAGATAGCCGCAAAAGCGGGGAAAGCAGCAATGAAGAGCATTGCTAAACATCCCAAGCCAAGCGCGATCCAGGATAATCGGTTTGTCGTTATGAAGAATGATTTGAACATGGTGTCTCCTTTAATAAAGTGCTCAATGCGAACAAACTGCGCTAAGTCGCATCGCGCGGGTATTACCTTCGAGGATATTCGGGTGGGATGAAGTTGACGTGAAGTAGAGATGAAGATTATTTCATCCTGGAGGGGACTTAAAACAAAAAGCGACTGCCGGGGCAGCCGCTTTTAGATGAGTTGCATTCACTCCGTCTCAAACAATGACATGGGTGGCAGCGTGGGGACCAACCGCGATAGCAACGCTTCATCAATCACTTGCCCAGCCGCTTCTAGCGCTAAAAAGAGCGCACCGACCACCGGCTCGAAGCGGCTATAAATGGTACGGACCTCGGGCGACTTTGTCCGAACGCGTTCGATGAGGCAATCGGCTAGGAACTGTGAAGGGTGACACAGCACGCCTCCGGCCAGCACGAGTGTGAAGGGCGCACCCTCTAGTCCCACCTGGCGCGCGGCGGCGAGCGCATAATCCCCGAGCGCGGCGCCGTGTTCCTGCACAATCCGCTTCGCCGTCAAATCCCCGTGACCGGCTTCGTCAAGCAGCACCCGCGTCAACTTTTTAGCCGAGGTCTGGGCTTTACGCGCCATGATTGAGTGCAGCACGGCTTCGACGTTTGGCTGTCCCAAAATTTCCAGCGCATGTGCAGTGAGCTTCGTCGGCGGATCAATGCCGAGTTCCGCCCGACAAATGGCTTCCAGTGTCTTATGACCCAAATGACCGCTGCCGTGATGGAATTGCCAGAAGCTGCTATGCCAGAAGCGCCCATCCGGAGCGCGCGCGCCGACAGCCGCGCCCGTGCCACATGCCACCGAGACACCCAAGCCATCCGGCGAACCGGCCCGCAGCGCGCCCAGCGCATCATTGACGACTAATCTCGTGCGCCCGAAACCTTTTTGCTCAACTGCCTTCTGCAGTAGATCGAAATCCTCCGGCCAATCCGCGCCGGCCAGACTAAAAGCGGCTGAAGTCAGTGACTTTGATTGAAGTCCGGCCTCGCGCAAAGCACTCTGGACCGCTTGCTCAAGCGCCGCAATCGCTTCTTCCACTGAAGTTGCACCGTAGAGGTCACTGCAACCACTGCGGCCTGCGCCGATAATCCGGCCATCCAACTGCGCGACGAGCGCAATGGTCTTTGTGTTGCCGCCATCCACACCGAGGATGTAGCTCATGGGTTGCTTGTTGTCTTTTTACCGCAGAGTTCGCTGAGAACGCAGAGAATTTTTTTAACCACCAAGACACCAAGTCACCAAAAACCTCCTTTTTTCTTGGTGTCTTGGTGGTAGATGTTAAGACTCTCCGCGGACTCTGCGCGCTCTGCGGTTAAATAACTTTACTTGAGCAGTCGTTCAGGTAAATAATCTTTGAGCGCCGCCGCCATGTGATCGTAAATCGCCTCTGCCGTGTGCAGGGAAAACACCAACGGATTGCTGGCCAAGGCCCGGATGGCGTCTCGGCGCGTTCCACTCCAGGCCGCCTCCGCCGCCAGCGCTTGATACTCGCCCAGCATCTTCACCAGCCCGACCACGTGGCGCGGCAGCGGGCCTTGAGGCATCGGTGTGGCGCCGGTTTTATCTACCCGGCCGGGCACCTCCACCACCAGATCATCCGGAAAATCAGGCAGTGCGCCTCGGTTGGGGACGTTGACCGGCCAGACTTCATTGAGATTGTTGAAGACCGCATTCATCACGTCAATGGCCAATTCCAACTCGTGCAGGCCACCGCGCGAAAGGGCGGGATCCAAGTTCGGGGACGCAGACTGCGCTTGTTCGCGGTAATGCTCCCAATAACCGGGCGCGGCGGCCATAATGTCCTGGGCGCGCGTGGTCGGCTTCGCGCGCTGTTCGGCCAGCACCTCATCCTTATAGTAATAGTATTGGAAGTAATACGCCGGAAGTGAATCCATCGTCGAGGCCAGTTCCATCATCCGCAGGTCGGGCTTGGGCAGCGTTGGATCGGCGCGTTTCTCTTCGTATGCCGCGCGAATTTTCGGGAGGATATCTTCACCCTCATACAAATGACGCGTGGTCCAACAACCGTGATTGAGTCCAATCATCGTCGCGTCCACCTTGTCCGGGTCGAGGCCGGCCGCACGAGCGAGACCGCGCGGAAAGATGATGGGGCCTTCGCAGAGCGAGACCGTCGGAATAGACGTATGATGCGTCACCGCTTCGGAGATGATGTTGATGGGATTAGTGTAGTTGAACAAGCGTGCTTGCGGGCAGACGGCTTCCATATCGGCGATGATACCTTGCATGATATGGATGGAACGCAACGCCATGAAAAAACCGCCGGGGCCTTGCGTCTCCTGGCCGATGACGCCGAATTTCAGCGGGAGACTCTCGTCCAAATGGCGAGCCTCGAAGCCACCGGGACGGAAGCTGGTCAAAACGGCATCACAATCTCCCAGACCGGCGCGCCGATCGGTGGTGGCTGTTACGTGCAAATCCAGGCCACGCTGTTTCGCCATACGCTGCGCGATGGTTTTGACCAACTCAAGCCGCTCAGCGTTAAGATCAATCAATACCACTTCCGAGCCGCTAAAGTCCTCGCCGCGCTTGATGAACGAAGCCATGGTGCCGGGGGCGCGGGTGCTGCCGCCGCCAATATAAGCGAGTTTGATGCGAGCCATGTTTTCTCCAAAATCCAGGAACTAAAGAGCCAAGGAACTAAAGAGCTTGGGAACTAAAGGAAACGCGGGAACTGAGGGAACTTGAGTTCCTTCAGTTCCTCCAAGTTCCCTTAGTTCCCTGGTTTTCCGGTTCCTTCAGTTCCCGGTTTTTAAGCAGCGCCGTTATCCGAACTCCACTTCACCCGGACGCGCGTCCCCTGCCCGGGCGCGGATTCAATTTGGACGTGCGCGTTCACGAGCGCGGCTCGTTCGTACATGCCCGCCAACCCGAAATGTTTGCCCGTCGCCAGCCGGGCTAAATCCAATTCCTCGTCGGAATTGAAGCCTCGCCCATCATCTTCCACGATCAAGTCAATCTGTCCCGGCTCCAACCGGCCAAGAATTTTAATCGTCTGAGGCTGAGCATGTTGCAGCGAATTTTCGCAAGCTTGCTGGATGATCCGGTAAATATGCTGTTCGAGATGGGGATCATAGCGGGCCCCGGCCTTGGGCAAATCGAGCACAATCTCAGGGCCATGGGGGCCATGCTCACAGCGTTCAGCTAAAGCGTCGGTCAGGTCCGTCAAAGCCGCCCCCAGCCCGTAGTTGAGCGTGGCCGGGCGCAGTCCACTGATGGTCTGGCGCAAACTGGCGACGACCGTTTCGTAGTTTTCCAGGAAGCGCGGCTCGTCCGCTCGCTCGTCAAGTCTGGTTTTTAGAATCGCCAACTGATTCAGGACGTTGTCGTGAAGTTCGCGGGCCAGATTGGTGCGTTGGGTTTCTACCCGATCAATGTCCGCCTGATAAAGGGCGTGCAAGCGCTCGGCCTGGACAATGTTGATCAACGCGATGGCCGTCTGGTGGGCCAGAGATTGCAGGATGTGGATCTCGGCCTGGGCGTAGAAATCGTCCGGATCCCGGCGTCCCAACAACCACAGGCCAATCGGTTTCTGCTCAATGCGCAAAGGGAGAATCAGTCGAACCCAGGGACGGTGGCTCTCCTCCGTTGGGATGCGAAATTTTCCGGCCTGGGCTAACAGGTCCGGCAAGTCCTCTGCCCGCGGCAGTTGATCACTGGCGATGCCGTTCGCGTAGAACGTAACCAGCTTGCCCTCTTCCAAACGCAACAGCGCCGACTGACGGATGAGCAAACTTGAAAGAATTTCCCGATTCAGGAGGTTAATTAAAGTAGGCGCATCAAGGCTGACGGTAATGCGCGCCGCGTAAGCTTCTAGCAGTTGGGAAGGAGGCAGGGGGATGCCCAATACCCGGTGTTCAAAGAAGCGCTGAAAGGGTCCCAGGCTAATGGCTGTGACCAGGGCGGCCAAGAGGGCAACGATAAGGCTAATGGAAAAGGCCTCCCCTGACAAATTGAACTGGCTGTCGGATAGAGCGATAAGGATGATAAGGCCGACTCCCAACAAGGTGAAGAAGATATAAGAGGCAATCAACCGGTTGGCGCGAAGCTCCAGTCCACCTAACTGACGCCGGTAGGCCGCGTAGAGGTAGGCAAAAGGCAAAATGGGGAAGGTCAACAGCGCGCCGGCAGAGTTTATGGGGAGAGAACTGAAAGCGCCAGCGATGCTAATGGCGATGAGCGGGGCTAGCATAAGCATAACCGCTAACACCAATAACCCGACAGCGCGGCGTTGTCTTGGCTGAAAGATGAAATGTGCAACTAACACGATCACACTGCCAACCAGCGCCAATAAAAGTCCTGATAGATAAGTCTCAGTGGGTAGAAGCTGGAACCATTCGGCTATAGCTAGCAAGCTGCTAATCAAGTATGCTAACCCCCAGACTTTAGTCGGCAGCTGTCCAAGGGGTTGGGGGAAGAGCCAATGAAGATGCCAGTAGACCGGTAGGGAGAGCCAGATCGCCGCATGTAATACGATTTGGCTTTCCCAGATGTGCCACCGGGATATAGACCCAGCCTCTAGCCAAAGCGCCGTTAGAAAATTAAAGGCAATAAATAATCTCCAACGCGCATCTTTGGGGCGCAGGAAGAGTAACGTCAGTGTGCCTGCCAGCCAAAAGATGTAAGCCAGGAACCATTCGCTGTTTAAGCGATCTAGCGCCTCGGCTTGATTGAAGCCTGGAGCACTCCAGAGGATGGTTCGTTGTTCGCCATTCCGCTGAATGACGAGAGGTACGACTTGGCCCGGCTGGACATCATCAAACAAGGTCTGGCGCAAATTTAGCCTGAAGTCAACCCAGATCACCGAGCCAATCTGGATGAGCTTATCATTGGCTTGCAGGCCGTTATCTGGATTCAAGGTGATGAACACATCGTTGACTTGTCCTAGGGCGGGGTTAAAATCGAAGCCCAGATAAGGGACCCGAAAGAAAAGGGCATAGGTATAGGTCAGGAGCAACGTCAATACCAGCCATGGCAGGGCCAGTTCAATCAGCAGACGCAAAAGTGGGAGGCGTTTGAGCATGGCTTTACCTGATGAAACAGTCATCGGTAAGGGATGGTTGAAAGGAGGTGAGGCTATTATAGAGCGAGGTGATTGATTCTCAAACCGTTCGGTCTGCCGCCAATTTCTTACGCTACTTTAAGGAGATAGGTCTATGTCAACTATGCAAGAGTTTTACCAGCAGCTTTTTCAAGCTCTGGAGAGGGATAGTTCGGATTGTGCATCGCTCCTGCAGTTAACTCAAGCCAGCCCAGCTCAATTGGTAGCCCTGAAGGGCCTGCTTAACTGGGGGGATTGGCATCTCGAAGCCGCCTGAGTTTACAACGGTTTATCTCATATGGGGGTTATGAACTGGCCGGAACCCTTCCGGCCAGTTTTTTTTTGGGGAGACTATGGATACCTATGCTTTGATGCTTGACTATGTGCTCAATCTATCACTGGTCCAGAACTGGCCTGAAATGCAGGCGCTGTTAAAACGCGCCGCGGCCAAAAAGGACCGGAATTGGGAACTGCCGGTCCCGACCTGTGAAGCGGTCGGCGGGCGCACGGAGCAGGCCATCCCGGCGATGGCCGCGTTGGGCTGTTTGCAGATTAGCATTATTTTGATTGACGATCTGCTGGATTCCGATCCGCGCGGCGAATATCATCGGATTGGTCCATCGGCCACCGCCAACTTATCCGCTGCTTTTCAAGCCCTCAGCCTGGAGGCCATCGCGCAAAGCAAAACGGAGCCGGCGGCTACGTTGGCCGTGCTGGAAAGCTTGAACCGGGCTGCGTTACTGACGGCGCTTGGCCAGCAGCTAGATGCTCAAAATCCCTCGGACGAAGCGGCTTACTGGAAAGTTGTCCAAACTAAAAGTTCTCCGTTTTATGGGGCTGCTTTCCACATTGGCGCGCTGCTCGGTGGCGCGTCCCTCGAACTGGCCGAGGAACTTAAGCGTTTAGGGGATTTGTATGGTGAGCTGATTCAAATTCACGATGACTTGCACGATGCCCTGGCCGTGCCCGCCAATCCGGACTGGACGTTGGGCCGTTCGCCGTTGCCCATCCTGTTTGCCCAAACTGTAGAGCATCCCGACAAAGCCCGCTTCTTGGAACTGCGCCGGGCGCTTGTCCTGAGCGCAGTCGAAGGGCTGCCCCACCCTGAGGCACTGGCCGAGGCCCAGACGATTCTCATCCGCTGCGGCGCAATCAGTTATGGAGTGCACCATATCCTGCGCCGCTCCGAGATGGCGCATGAAATGTTGCAGGGAATTCCTTTGAGTCAGCGGGCGGGGCTGGAAGCCTTGCTGGAGGAGCAGGTCAAACCGGTGCGTGAATTATTCGCGTCGTTGGGGACGGCGGGGGCTTCGTAGCGTAGTCCCCCGCATGTCGCAGATCCCCGAAAGAGGGCGCCGATGCGCACCCCGATCCCCCACTTGCTTCGCTCGGGGGGACAGGCGGTGCGCTCGGCGCGCCGCAGCCGAAGCTTTTCAAGCCATCAATTCCGGCGCTGGCGGAGTGATGATGCCCATCGTCCGCGCCTTGGCGATCGCCGCCGACCGATTGGGCACGCCCAATTTCAAGTAGGCGCTGGACAGCAAGTTCCGCAGGGTGGAATTGGCGACGTTGAGTTTGTTCGCTAACTGCGCGGTCGAGTAGTTAGGATAAGCCGCGCAGAGGGAGAGCGCTTCCGCCTGCCGAGGGGAAAGCGCCGGGCCACCTTCCTTGTCCCGGCGTTTGAGCAACTGCACATGCGCCTGTGGGCTTAGGTAGATACCACCACTCGCCACCGAGATCACAATGGACCCTAGTTCGCGTAAAGACGCGTTGTCGTCCTTCAGAATGTAACCGCTGGCCCCGGCTTCCATCACCGCCTGGATCAGCGCGCGCTCCAAGTGCATGGAAATCACCAGGATGATCAGGTTGGGGTAGGTCTGGAGCAGTTCAGGGATGATGTGAAGGATGGGGTACGGGTTGGGGTTGCCCGGCGCGGCGGGGACGTTCACGTCCAACAACACGACGTCAGCCGGGTGCTCGGCGAGCCACGGTTCCAACTCCGAGCCGAGAGACAGCGTTCCGGCCACTTCGATCTTGGGGGATTCTTTCAGCCGGTACAAATAACCGTCAATAATGCTTTGGTGGTCGTCCAGGATGGCGACTTTAATCTTTTTAGGCATACGCGTTCCCCCTCTCTAGATTGTTCGTCAGCGCAAAGGATACAAGCAAAAGGACCCAGTGGGAAGTGTGGATAGGATAGCAAGGTTAGCGGCAGACGGCAAGTCTTTCGGCGATAAATCAGTACAAATGCCTAGAGGCCAATGACATCTGTCTATTTCGATTTGATGAATAGCTGTTTAGAATAGTTCAATAAATGGACAATGCAAGCCTCCGGTCAGTTTTTCTGTTAATTAAAGAGAACAGGCCGGTGTGGGGAGAAACCGATGGGTGCTCTCATTCTCGTCGTTGACGATGACGCGGATTGGCGGAACTTGCTGAGTAGAGGACTCTGCCAAGCGGGCTTTGAGGTGACGCAGGCCGCGACCGGCGCCGAGGCGTTGGCGCGGATCCAGGCTGTCCGCTTGGATTTGCTAATACTGGATGTGCATCTCCCGGGCCGTAACGGATATGAGGTCTGTGAGGCAGTGCGTCGAGGGAAGGATTACCCGCCGATCATCATGATCTCAGGGATCAAGATGGAGTTAGAGGACCGGGAAGCCGGGTTGAGAGTCGGGGCCAATTGCTATTTCAAAAAGCCGGTGAGTGCTCGGGAAGTTGTGGCGCAAGTTCGGTCACTCTTGGGAATGGCGAGCGCCTTGAAAAACGCAGAATCGCAAGAGAAGGGATCGGACGCTTGGCTGGAAATTGGTGATTACCTGCGCATTCACCTCAAGCGCCGTCTGGTGATGACGGGAGGCAGAAAGATCAAGCTGACCTCGCAGGAGTTCAGACTCTTGGCTCACCTTAGTCAGCATATCGGTCAGGTGGTTTCTGCGAATGAACTGCTGCAAAAAGTCTGGCAAGATCGATCCTCGATTGGCAGAGTGGAGGATAGTCGATTGAAGAGCGCCATCAGACGTTTGCGGAGCAAGATCGAGCCGGACCCTGAGCATCCCAGATATTTGATGACAGTCAGGGGAGAAGGGTACTACCTCTGCCTCCATCCTAAATCAGACTGAGCTTAAAACTTTTTTCCATGACTTGTTTGAAAAACTGGCACCGAATGTCACCTGAAATGTGATAAGTTTGTCTTAATTTATTTCGGCTCTCCCGACTTGAGCGGGATTATGGTCAAAAAGCGGTCAAGACGAGCAACCGAAAATGGTCAAAGTTGCGATAGCCAAAACCGCGCCGATTGAGCCATTTGATTTTTAGATTGACGCCTTCCGC
>Ga0209382_10000270_pt1 | contig 83784 bp, 88 predicted proteins | sample SoiMetdeltSBSDD5_FD_187599 | JGI IMG/M metagenome (GOLD analysis project Ga0209382, IMG submission 187599) | Bulk soil microbial communities from a Populus tree surrounding site in Tennessee, USA - Soil MetaG P. deltoides SBSDD5 (SPAdes) (version 2) | ecosystem: Environmental > Terrestrial >... | reverse complement strand
CGCGCTCCTCACCGGTGGCGCCCAGTCTCCCGCCGTCGCGGTGTCCACATGAGTGGGACAACGCCAGCGAAGGAGAACCGACATGGCAAAGATCGTCGTGAGCGACAACGTCTCCCTTGACGGAGTCATCCAGGACCCGGCCGGTGACGAGGGCTTCAGGCTCGGCGGCTGGGTCGGCCAGATCAAGGACCGCCAACAGGTCAACAAGCTCACGCTCGACGAGGCGCTGGGTGCCGAGGCCTTGCTGCTGGGCCGGCGGAGCTACGAGTGGTTCGCCGCTCGGTGGCCGTCCCGGAGCGGGGAGCTGGCGGACAGGATCAACAGCCTGCGCAAGTACGTCGTGTCCTCGACCCTCGAAGATCCCGACGGGAACGCGACGGTGCTGACGGGCGACGTGGTGGACGAGGTCTCGAAGCTGAAGCAGGAGCTGGACGGGGAGATCGTGGTCTGGGCCAGCTTCCAGCTCGCGCGCACGCTGATGGAGCACGACCTCGTCGACGAGCTGCGGCTGAAGATCTACCCGGTCGTGCTCGGCGCCGGCGAGCGCCTCTTCGGCGAGACCAGCGAGAAGAGGCCCCTGCGCCTCCTGGACACCCAGACCGTCGATGGCGACGTCGCCTTCCTCGCCTACGAGCGCGTACGAGACGCCTAGCCACGCCGCCGCGTGATCGTCCGGCCGTCAGGGCGCCCACCAGCAGCTCGTGGCTCAAGGGGCCCTATCGTCGGTCCGGTGAGAAAGGGAGGCTCCGTGATAACACGGGTGTGGCGAGGCTGGGCGCCGGCTGATCGCGCCCAGGAGTACGAGCGGCACTACCGCTCCGAGGTCCTGTCCGTGCTCCGGGGCGTGGCCGGTTTCGAGGGCGCGCGCCTGCTGCGGCGGACGACCGGCGACGAGACCGAGTTCGTGTCCCTGACGATCTTCGACGACCTCGACGCCGTCCGCGCCTTCGCGGGGCCTGACTACGAGACCGCCGTCGTGGCGGACGAGGCCCGCGAGGTTCTCGTCCGATTCGACGACCACGTCGGCCACTACGAAACGGCGTTCGAGACGTCATGATCCGTAACGCCGACGGGGTGTCGGGCGCTACTTCTTCTGAGACGCTGCGGCCCGAGCCGCCGAGTTGGCGGCCACCGCGGACCGGATCAGGTCCTTGAAGGCGGCCTCGTCGAGCTTCTCGCCTTCGCGGATGTCGATGGCTCGGCGCGTCTTGCCCTCGAGGCTGGAGTTGAACAGCTTGCGGGGGTCCTCGAGCGAGGCGCCTCGGAAGAACGTGAGCTTCACGACCTCCTTGTACGACTCGCCGGTACAGATGTCGCCGTCATGGGACCAGACGGGTGTCCCGGGAGACGTGGCCTTCTCCCACTTCCACTCCTCCTCGACCTCGGGGTCGGCGTCGTGGACGAGTTGACGAACCCGGGCGAGCGTCTCGCCCCTCCAGTCCCCCAGCTCCTGGATCCTCGTCGTGATGTTCTTCGAGGCCGCACTGTCGGAGTCATGTTTCGCCGTCATGGTCAGATGATGCCCGACGAACGCACGTAGGCCCAGGTCACTGACCTGGGCCTACGTCGTGGCCGACCACCGGTCGCAGGCCCCGGGCGCGACGTGGCACGATCGCGCGGGTGACCAGCAGGACGGCCGCCCCGCAGCAGCTGCGCGACCTCGCACTGCTGCGACGCGTGCGCGACCGGATCGACCGCGAGTACGCGCAGCCGCTGGACGTCGAGGCGCTCGCCCGCGGTGCGCACATGTCCGCCGGGCACCTCAGCCGGCAATTCCGGCTCGCCTACGGCGAGTCGCCGTACTCCTACCTGATGACGCGGCGCATCGAGCGCGCGATGGCGCTGCTGCGTCGTGGCGACCTCAACGTCACCGAGGTCTGCTTCGCGGTCGGCTGCTCGTCGCTGGGCACCTTCAGCACCCGCTTCACCGAGCTGGTCGGCATGTCGCCCAGCACCTACCGGCACCGTGCCGCGCGGGCGACGGCGGGAATCCCGCCGTGCGTGGCGAAACGGGTCACCAGACCGGTCAGGAATCGAGAAGCACGGTCGCCGAGCCGCACTTAGGGTCACCTCCATGGACATCACCATCCACTCGGCCTACCTCCCGCAAGACGACCCGGACGCCGCCCTCGCGTTCTATCGCGACACCCTCGGCTTCGAGGTCCGCAACGACGTCGGCTACGAAGGGATGCGCTGGATCACGGTCGGCCCCCCGAACCAGCCCGACACGTCCATCGTCCTGCATCCGCCCGCGGCCGACCCCGGCATCACCGACGAGGAGCGCCGCACCATCGCCGAGATGATGGCCAAGGGCACCTACGCCGGCATCAACCTGGCGACCAAGGACCTCAACGGCGCGTTCGAGCAGCTGCAGGCGAGCGACGCGGAGATCGTCCAGGAGCCGACCGACCAGCCGTACGGGATCCGCGACTGCGCCGTGCGCGATCCCGCGGGCAACATGATCCGCATCCAGGAACTGCGCTGACCCGTCCCGCGAGCGCAAGACCGATGAGTGCCGAACCCCGCTCCCGTGAGCATCGTCGTCGTGACACCGAGCACCGGCTGACCCATGACGTCGATGTCTGGGTGGCCAGTGCCTCGGCCGACGGTGCGCCCTACCTGGTGCCACTGTCCTTCGACTGGGACGGCGAGGCGCTGCTGATGGCCACGCCGACGGACAGCCCGACCGGCAGGAACCTGGCCGCCACCCGGGCCGTTCGGCTGGGGCTGGGCCACACCCGCGACGTGTTCCTGATCGAGGGGGACGTCGAGGTCCTCGAGATCGACTCGCTGCCGCAGGAGCGAGGTGACCGGTTCGCCGCGCACGCCGGCTTCGACCCGCGTGCGCAGGACACGCCGTACCGCTGGTTCCGCATCTCCCCGCGCCGCATCCAGGCGTGGCGCGAGGTGAACGAGTTGCCCGACCGCGAGCTGATGCGCGAGGGCCGCTGGTTGGTCTGACGCCAAGGCCGGCCCGCGCCAGACAGGGAGACACGATGAGCAAGGCCACGAGAACGGACACGAAACCCCCGGCGCTGCACGACGCCGACAGCCACGACATGATCCGCGTGCACGGCGCGCGCGTGAACAACCTCAAGGACGTCAGCGTCGAGCTCCCGAAGCGCCGGCTGACGGTGTTCACCGGCGTCTCCGGCTCGGGCAAGAGCTCGCTGGTGTTCGGCACGATCGCCGCGGAGTCGCAGCGGCTGATCAACGAGACCTACAGCGCGTTCGTGCAGGGCTTCATGCCGACGCTGGCGCGGCCCGAGGTCGACCTCCTGGACGGGCTGACGACCGCGATCCTCGTCGACCAGGAGCGGATGGGCGCCAACGCCCGCTCCACCGTCGGCACCGTCACGGACGCCAACGCGATGCTGCGCATCCTCTTCAGCCGGCTCGGGGAGCCGCACGTCGGCTCGCCCAACGCGTACTCGTTCAACGTCCCGTCGGTGAAGGCCAGCGGTGCGATCACCGTCGACCGGGGCGCCGGCAAGACGAAGACCGAGCGGGCGACCTTCACCCGCCTCGGGGGCATGTGCCCGCGCTGCGAGGGCATGGGCTCGGTCAGCGACTTCGACCTGACCGCCCTGTACGACGACAGCAAGTCGCTCAACGAGGGCGCGCTCACGATCCCCGGCTACAGCATGGACGGCTGGTACGGCCGCATCTTCCGGGGCAGTGGCTTCTTCGACCCGGACAAGCCGATCCGCAAATACACCAAGAGGGAACTGCACGACCTGCTCTACAAGGAGCCGACCAAGATCAAGGTCGAGGGGATCAACCTGACGTACGCGGGGCTGATCCCGCAGATCCAGAAGTCGTTCCTGTCCAAGGACGTCGACGCGCTGCAGCCGCACATCCGCGCCTTCGTGGAGCGGGCGGTGATGTTCGCAACCTGCCCCGAGTGCGGCGGCACACGACTCAGCAAGGAGGCCAGGTCGTCGAAGATCGACGGGAAGAACATAGCCGACGTCTGCTCGATGCAGATCAGCGACCTCGCCGGCTGGGTGCGGGGGCTCGACGAGCCGTCGGTGGCCCCGCTGCTCACCGGGTTGCAGCACCTCGTCGACTCGTTCGCGGAGATCGGTCTGGGATACCTCTCGCTCGACCGGCCGTCGGGCACCCTCTCCGGGGGAGAGGCACAGCGCACCAAGATGATCCGCCACCTCGGCTCGTCGCTCACCGATGTCACCTACGTCTTCGACGAGCCGACGATCGGCCTGCACCCCCACGACATCAACCGGATGAACGGCTTGCTGCTGCGGCTGCGGGACAAGGGCAACACGGTGCTGGTCGTCGAGCACAAGCCGGAGGCGATCGGCATCGCCGACCACGTCGTCGATCTCGGCCCCGGCGCCGGCATCGCCGGCGGTCAGGTGGTGTTCGAAGGAAGCGTCGAGGGGCTGCGGGCCAGCGGCACGCTCACCGGCCAGCACCTGGACGATCGCGCCTCCCTCAAGCGGTCGGTGCGGACGCCGTCCGGAGCGCTCGAGGTGCGCGGCGCCAGCACGAACAACCTGCAGGACGTCGACGTCGACATCCCGCTCGGCGTGCTGGCCGTGGTGACCGGGGTCGCCGGCTCCGGAAAGAGCTCGCTGATCCAGGGATCGGTGTCCGGACGAGACGGGGTGGTGGCGATCGACCAGGGCGCGATCCGCGGCTCGCGACGGAGCAACCCGGCGACGTACACCGGGCTGCTCGACCCGATCCGCAAGGCGTTCGCCAAGGCCAACGGCGTGAAGCCGGCCCTGTTCAGCGCCAACTCCGAGGGCGCCTGCCCCACCTGCAACGGCGCCGGGGTCATCGAGACCGACCTGGGCATCATGGCCAGCGTCACCACGACATGCGAGGAGTGCGAGGGAAAGCGGTACCAACCCTCCGTGCTCGAGTACCACCTCGGCGGCCACGACATCAGCGAGGTGCTCGAGATGTCGGTGACCGAGGCCGAGGAGTTCTTCGGCGACGGGGAGGCGCGCACGCCGGCCGCCCACAAGATCCTCGAAAGGCTCGCCGACGTCGGGCTCGGCTACCTCACCATCGGCCAGCCGCTCCCGACGCTGTCCGGCGGCGAGCGGCAGCGGCTCAAGCTGGCCACCCACATGGGCGAGAAGGGCGGCGTCTACATCCTGGACGAGCCGACGTCCGGCCTGCACCTCGCCGACGTCCGGCAGCTGCTCGCCCTGCTCGACCAGCTCGTCGACTCCGGCAAGTCGGTCATCGTCATCGAGCACCACCAGGCCGTCATGGCGCACGCCGACTGGATCATCGACCTCGGTCCGGGCGCCGGCCACGCCGGCGGTCGCGTCGTGTTCGAGGGCACCCCGGCCGACCTCGTGGCCGGCCGCTCCACGCTGACCGGCGAGCACCTCGCGGACTACGTCGACGCGTGAGGGGCGTGCCCGGCGAGGACGTCCGGCGGTTCCGCCGCGAGGGCTTCGTCGTGCTCCGCGAGGCGTTCGATCCGGCACCGCTCGCCCGTGAGGTCGCCGCCGCGTTCGCCAGCGGGTTCGCCGGCACGCGCCACAACGTCAGCGCGGAGGCGGCGATCACGTTCCGCTACCTGCCGATGATGTTCGAGCGCACGCCCACCAGCCTGCGGCTCCTGCACGACTTCCTCACCCTCGCCGAGCGATTCGTCGGAGGAGACGTCGTCCCGGTGCGAGCCAAGGCGGTCGAGTACCACGGTGCGTCGAGCTGGCACCGGGACTGCGACCTGGAGGTCGCCAGCGTCAGCTTCGCCTGCTACCTCGATCCCCTCACCCGGGCCTCCGGTGCGCTGCGAGTCGTTCCCGGGTCGCACCGGACGCGGGACGTCGCCGGTGACGACGTCCCGGACGCGTTCGCCGTCGAGACGGCGCCCGGTGACGCCATCGTGTTCGACGAGCACCTCCTGCACGCCAGCCCGGGCGGCGGCGTGCGGTACCAGTGGCGCGTCGACTACCTCGCCCGCCCCTCCGGCGACGACGGGCACACGATCGCACGCGACTACGTCGCCGGCGTGTACTCGCCCGACTGGGACGGCGGCTACGACGTCGACGCGTACCCCACCTACGGGCCGCACTGGCGGCGCGTGTGCCGGCCGGCGGACGGGCAACTGCTCGCCGAGCTCGGCGCGTACGCCGCGGCCGACGCCGCGGAGTCGGCGGCGCGCCGGCGACGGGGCTGATCCGTCAGCTGCGTCGGACCCCGGCCAGCATCGCTTCGAACGCCTCGCCGGCACGGCGCCGTGCGACGGCCGGTTCGTCGTGCTGGGGGATGAACAACCCGGCCTCGTTGACCGCGGCGGGCACGATCCGGGCCAGCACCGCCGCGTCCGGCTCGGGCCCGATCTCCCCGTCGGCGGCGGCCTGATCGAGCCGGAGCGGAGCATCGAGGGGGCGTAGCGCTCCTCGACGGCGCGCCGCCGATGAACCGGTACCGAGGCCTGGTCCACGCTGCCGTTCGACGCTCCCCGGTACTCGAACCGGGAGATCCCACCACGTGGCCCTAGGGTGGATCGCGTGTCGCCGGACCGCGTGCCGGCCGCGACGATCGCCGCGCAGCGCGTCGCCGACGTACGGGACCGTCCCGACGGCCGGCTGGCCCTGCTCCGGTCGTCCTACAGGCCGCCTCCTGGTGCCGTGCCCCTGCACCTGCGGTACGGGCGCGCGGCCCTCGCGTTCATGGGCTGGCAGGTACGGCGTGGCCTCCTGAACCCGGTCGACCACGCACGTCCGGGGAGCCCGTGGTGGCGGGCGGTGAACGAGCGGCTGCTGCGCGACACCTGCGAGGCGCGCTCGCGCGCTCTCGGCCACCCGGGCCCGCCTTCGACACGGAGTGTCGAGCCGTCGGTCCGCTTCGCGCTCCAGCCGTCGCCGCGCCGGTGGTACCTGGCCCACAACGTCACCATCGTCAGCGCCTACCTCGACCACCGCGACCTGGCCGAGCGCGAGAACCGGGTCGAGCGCTTCTTCATCAACCTCGTCCTCGTCCGCGTGCTCTACGCCCACGCCCTCATCGCGGCGCCCCGGCTTGCGCTGTCCTGGCTCGCGCCGATGGGCCGATGGATCGGCGATCCGCGGCGGGACGTGACCGGCATGTTCCTCGCGGTGTCGCGGGTCCTGCCGCACGTCTATCCGCTGGAGGGTGCGCTCGATCGCTACATCGCCGACGAGCACGCCCTGGGGCGGCTCCTCGACCTCGGCGTCATCGTGCCCCGCCTCACCGAGCTGTACCGCTGGTCGGCCGGCGAGCTGCGGATCCCGGAGGTCGCCGACCTGGTGTGCGACGCCACCCCGGCCTATGCGTGGGACCCCCGAGACAGCGCGCCCTGGGCGCCGCCGCCGAGACGGGTCGTCCGCGCCGTGCGCCGGGCACTCCCCCCACCGCCCGGGGGCGCAGGTTTCATCCGGACCGGGTGACGTCGGCGGCCCGAGGCCAGGGCATCGTCGGTCCGTGGAGGGTGTGCGGCCCGCGGTGGGTGTGGACGAGAGCGCCGACGTCGAGCGGTACCGGGCCGTGGCCCAGCGGCTCTACGAGATCGCCAGGCCGATGCGCGTGCTGTCCCGGCTCCGGTGGCCGGCGTCGGTGCGCGACGAGTTCCTCGCCGGCGGGGCGGATGCGCTGCCCCAGGTCGTGTACCCGCCGTTCGAACCCGGGCCGATCATGGACGCGGTGGGGGAGGTCCGCCGGTCGATCTACCCGGGGGCGCTGGTGGACGACTGGCTGGAGCGGGTCGCCGGCTCGCTGGAGAGCACCGCCCGGATGCTCGCGGCGCGGGGGACCGCGTCCTTCCTGACCTATGGCCGGGCGCTGTACGGGACGCCCGAGACGCCGCTGCGGTACGACCCGGCCACACCCCTGCATCTCGCCCGGCGGGTCCACGAGGTCCTGGCCGAGCTCGACGAGGCCGGCCTGGCGTACGACGTCCAGCGCGACATCCCGGCCCGGCAGATCGCCGACCAGCTGTCGGCCGGGGTCACGGCGCACTTCGGGGCCGACGCGCCGGCCGTCGAGATCGTCGACGAGCTGTCGGCCAACGCGCTGGCCACCGCGACCCGGATCAAGGTCCGGTCCGGCGCCCTGTTCACCGCACGCGACGCGCCGCAGCTGCTCAATCACGAGGCCTTCATCCACGTGCTGACCGCGATCAACGGCCGCCACCAGGCGGACCTGCCGATCCTGGCCGTCGGGCACCCTGGGACGACCCGCACGCAGGAGGGCCTCGCCGTCTTCGCCGAGTTCGTGTCGGGCACGCTCGAGCTCGACCGGTTCCGCCGCCTGGCCGACCGTGTCGTCGGGGTCCAGATGGTCGTCGACGGGGCCGACTTCGTCGAGCTGTACCGCTGGTTCTCGGAGCGGTCACCCAGCCCCGAGCAGGCCTTCGAGAGCACCCGCCGCATCTTCCGCGGCGGCCCCGTCACCGGTGGCGCCCCGTTCACCAAGGACTGCGTCTACCTGTCCGGGTTCCTCGGGGTCAGCACCTTCATACGGGCCGCGTTCGTGGAGGGACGGCTGGACTGCATCGGGACGCTGTTCGCCGGCAAGCTCGACCTGTTCGACATCCCCGCGCTGGTCGAGCTGCGCCGGCTCGGCCTGTGCCGCAGCCCGGTCCACCGCCCGCCCTGGGTCGACGACCCGGGCTGGGCGCTCACGTGGCTGACCTACTCGACGTTCGCCGCCGCGATCGACCTGGCCGCGGTGTCCGACGCCGTGGGGCACATGCTCGCCCGGGCCCCGCGGATCGACATCGACCCCGGGCCCGGGCCGAGCGCCTGAACCGCTGTGGCGGCCCTCGGGGTGTCCGCCGTGCATCCGGGCAGCATCGCCCCGGCCTGCTCCACGCGATGTTCGCCATCGGCGGCGAGACCCCGACAGCGCGGCGCGCGCCCTGGTCGAGTCGCGGGCTGACCGGTCAGGCCGTGCTCGGGCCCTCCCAGAGGTTGATGCCGCCCTCGACTGCGTGCTCGTCGATGGCGGCCAGCTCGTCGTCGGCGAAGCCAAGGTTGTCGAGGGAGGACACCGTGTCCTCGAGCTGGGCGACACTGGAGGCGCCGACCAGGGCCGAGGTCACGCGGGGGTCGCGGAGCACCCACGCGACCGCCATCTGGGCGAGGGACTGGCCGCGCCGCTTGGCGATGTCGGCGAGCGCTCGGACGTGGGCCAGGTTCTCGTCGGTGAGCATCTCCTCGAACAGCGACTTGCCCTGCGTGGCGCGGGACCCCTCGGGGATGCCGTCGAGGTAGCGGGAGGTCAGCATGCCCTGGGCCAGCGGCGAGAACCCGATGCAGCCGACGCCCTCGCGCTCCAGGACGTCGAGCAGGCCGTCCTCGATCCAGCGGTTGAGCATCGAGTACGACGGCTGGTGGATCAGCAGGGGTGTCCCCAGCTCCCGCAGGATCCTGACCGCGTCCTGCGTCCGCTCCGCCGAGTACGACGACACCCCGACGTAGCGGGCCTTGCCCTGGCGGACGGCGGCGTCGAGCGCACCCAGCGACTCCTCCAGCGGCGTGTCGGGGTCGAAGCGGTGGTGGTAGAAGATGTCGACGTGGTCCAGGCGCAGCCGGCGCAGCGACTGGTCCAGCGAGTCGAGCAGGTACTTGCGGGAGCCGAGGTCGCCGTAGGGGCCCGGCCACATGTCCCATCCGGCCTTGGTCGAGACGACCAGCTCGTCGCGGTGGCGGCGGAAGTCCTCGTCGAGGATGCGTCCGGCGTTGATCTCCGCCGAGCCGTACGGCGGCCCGTAGTTGTTGGCCAGGTCGAAGTGGGTGATCCCGAGGTCGAAGGCGCGCCGCATGATGGCGCGCTGGCGCTCGATCGGCGTGTCGTCGCCGAAGTTGTGCCAGAAGCCCAGCGAGATCGCCGGCAGCTTCAGCCCCCAGCGGCCCACTCGCCGGTAGGGCATGCGCCCGTAGCGACCGGGATCCGCGACGTACTGGTCCAGGATGTCCATGGCGGCACTCTTCCAGCCGCGGGGTTGGGCGACAACGGGTTCAGGTCGTCGCCGGCTGGGTGACCGCCGCCCGGGGCTCGCCCTCGGCCCCCGCCTCCCGCGTGGGTCGGGACCCCGCGTCGGCTTCGGCTCGGTGGACCAGCAGCGACGCGGCCACGAGCGCAGCCAGCGCCAGGCCGGTCAGCAGGACCGGCTCACCCGTCCAGCTCGTGGCCACGACCACCGCGGAGGTCAGCGGGCAGGCCAGGACGCGGAACCGGCCCGGGGACTTGAACCGCCAATGGAGCACCCACACCGCGGTGAGGAACAGCGCCACCGGCAGCGTGGTGACGAACGCCGCCTCCAGGTCGGTCAGCGCCGACTGACCCACGGCCTGGTCGACCGCCACAGCCAGACCGACGCCCACCGCGGCGGCGCTGGCGAACACGAAGTAATGGCCGTAGCCCCACACGAACGAGTGCCGCTCCTCGAGCGCCGAGAACGCCTGGCGGGCCCGAGACAGAAGGCGCTCCACCGGCAGGTCGAAGTAGACCCACCACATCGCGGCCACGATGAGGAACCCGCCGATCGCCGTCGTGACCAGGTCGGAGAACGGCCCGCCGGCGTCGACCGCGGCCTGCATGGCGGCCGTCGCCGACAGCACGGACTCGCCGAGCACCAGGATCGTGAACAGCCCGTAGCGCTCGCCGATGTGGCCCGGGTGCCAGCCGCTCTGCGCGTGCCGCTCGGCCCACACCGGCACGGCCAGCTCGCAGGTCGCCAGCACGACGAAGCCGGGGATCCACCAGGAGTCCGGCGTGGCCAGCAGCACCAGCCAGCCGACCTGGCACGCCGCGATCCCCGCCGCGTAGCGCAGCGCCGACGGCCGGCTGACGGGGTCCTGGGCGGCGGCCCGCAGCCACTGGCCGACGGCGCCGATGCGCATGACCAGGTACCCGGCCACCACCACGCCCGCGTCGAGCTCCTCCAGGAACCGCGGCACCCCCGCCGCGAACACCAGGACCCCCGCCATCTGCACGAACACCGCCATCCGGTAGAGGGCGTCGTCGGGGTCGTAGGCCGAAGCGAACCACGTGAAGTTCATCCAGGCCCACCAGATGGCGAAGAACACCATCGGGAACGCCACCAGCGCGTCGCCGGCGTGGCCGTCGACCAGCAGGTGGTGCATCGTGCTCGACGCCTGGGCGACGGCCACGACGAACGTCAGGTCGAAGAACAGCTCGAGCGGCGTGGCGACCCGGTGGGGCTCGTCGGGGTCGCGCGACGTCATCGTGGAGAGCAGGCGGACGACCATGACCTGCGAGTGTGCCATCGTCGAGGTCTCCGGACACCGCCCAAGCCCGCACCGCCCCCGGCGCCGTCGTGGTCGGCGGTCCCGTGTCAGGGCAGCGCGTCGAACGCCGGCGGGTAGACCACCGTGCCCCGCAGCGTGAGGTCGCCCGGGTCGTACGCGGCCAGCCGGAGGACCTGGGCGGCCTCGGAAGGCGCCCAGTCCGGCAGGTGGATCACGAGGCCGTGGCGGGTGGCGGGCTCGAAGCCGAGCCGGCCGTACCAGGCCGGGCTGCCCTCCAGGACGACGAGCGGCTCGCTCCGCTCGTCCGCGACGGCCACTGCGGCCCGCACCAGCGCGCTGCCCACGCCGCGGCGTTGGTGGTCGGGGTCGACGGCCAGCGGCGAGAGCATCACGATGGGCCGGTCACCGGCGTCATGGTGCAGCACCGCGCCGCTGATCATCACGTGGCCGACAACAACGCCGCCGACCGTCGCCACCAGCGCCATCTCGGCGACGTACCCCGGAGAGGCGCGGATGCGGTCGACGAGGTCGGCCTCGACCTCCGACCCGAACGCCCGGGCGACGACGCGGCGGATGGCGCCGGTGTCGGCGGCGGTCTCGGGCCGGATCAGCATCCGCCCATCTTGAGCATGGACATCCTCCGCGCCGGGTGATGACGCGCTGCCCGGTCCCTGGTGTGCTCGCCGTGGCCCGGCCGACCCGGCCGGGCCGGGAGGGAGGGCATCACCATGGTCCAGTACAGCGCGGACGACGGCACCGGCGAAGACCAGCAACGCGGGGTGCGGCTCGGCGGCGGCGCGATCGCATCGCTGACCGGCGTGGGCGCGCTGCTCGTCTTCATGGTCCAGAACACCGAGGACGTGACGGTCAAGTTCCTGTTCTGGGAGTTCACCTGGCCCGTGTGGCTGCTCGTCCTCGTCGCATCGCTGTTCGGCGCGCTCGTGTGGTTCGGCCTGGGCGTTCTGCGACGGCACCGGCGGCGCGTCGAACGCCGCGAGCAGCGACGGGACTGAGCAGTCAGACCGCGCGGCCCTGCGGCACCGCCCTGCGCTGGCTTGCGCTGGCGCCCCAGTGGGCAAGGTCGAGGACGACGGCCAATCCGATCCACAGCCAATCGGAGCCGGTGACGCCCGTCCTCGGCTGCCACAGGAGGACGTAGATCAGCGTGGTGAACGGCAGGAAGACGATGCCGAGCAGCGGCCACAGGAACGTGGTGAACACCGCGTCCATCCGTTCCGGGCGGGCGATCCAGAAGATGACCAGCGCGATGCGCGGGAACATCCCGGCGAACACAGCAAGCAGGCAGCCCATGCGGCCACGATGGACCCCATCCTGCGGTCCCCACATCACCCCGGGGGGATGAGCCTCGGGTCGCGGGGAACCCCGGCTCTCGCCCTCAGGCTCGGGCCTCGACCGCCGCGAGCAGGGCGGCCCGGTCGGCGGGCGTGGCCGCAGGCAGGCGCTGCCAGCCGTCGCCCCTGCGCAGGTCGGCGGTGCGGGCATCGCCCGAGCCGTGGAAGTGCAGGAACGGGCGGGACCGGCGGTAGAACGTACCGGGCCGTTTGCCCCGCTCGACCAGGCCCGGCACCGCCCGGAGCGCCTCCAGCAGGTCCTCGTGGGTGGCCGGTTGCGGCACCGGGACCGCTACGACCGGGGGGTGAAGCCGAGGCTGGGCGACTTGCCCACCGCGGGCGCACCATCCTCCGCGTAGCGGGCCAGCTCCGCCCGGCCCACGACATGCCAGTGGACCTCGTCCGGGCCGTCCGCGAGCCGCAGCGTGCGCTGGCCGGCGTACATCCGGGCCAGCGGCGTCCACTGGGAGACCCCGGTGGCGCCGTGGATCTGGATCGCCTCGTCGATGATCTGGCACACCCGCTCGGGGATCATCGCCTTCACCGCGCTGACCCACACCCGGGCCTCGGCGTTGCCCATGGTGTCCATGGCCCTGGCGGCCCGCAGGACCATGAGCCGCATCGCCTCGATCTCGATGCGGGCCTTGGCGATGACCTCGGTGTTCCTGCCCAGCCGGGCCAGCGGGCGGCCGAACGCCTCGCGGTTGAGGCCGCGGCGGACCATGAGCTCGAGCGCCCGCTCCGCGGCCCCGATCGAGCGCATGCAGTGGTGGATCCGCCCGGGGCCGAGCCGCACCTGGGAGATCTCGAAGCCCCGGCCCTCGCCGAGGAGGATGTTCGACTCCGGGACCCGCACGCCGTCGAACCGCAGGTGCATGTGGCCATGGGGCGCGTCGTCCTCGCCGAACACCTGCATCGCCCCGAGGATCTCGACCCCCGGGGTGTCCATCGGCACCAGGATCTGGGACTGGCGCCGGTGGGGCGGCCCGTCCGGGCTGGTCTCGACCATGACGATCATGATCTTGCAGCGGGGGTCGCCCGCCCCCGAGATGTAGTACTTCTCGCCGTTGATCACCCACTCGTCGCCGTCGCGCACGGCCGAGCAGCGGATGTTGCGGGCGTCGGACGACGCCACGTCCGGCTCGGTCATGGCGAAGGCCGAGCGGATCTCGCCCGCCAGCAGCGGCCTCAGCCAGCGCTCCTTCTGCTCGGGGGTGCCGACCCGCTCCAGGACCTCCATGTTGCCGGTGTCGGGGGCCGAGCAGTTGAGGCACTCGGACGCGAGCGGGTTCTTGCCCAGCTCGTTGGCGATGTAGGCGTAGTCGAGGTTGGACAGGCCCTCGCCGGTCTCCGCATTGGGCAGGAAGAAGTTCCACAGCCCGTTGCTCTTCGCCTTGGCCTTGACCGAGTCGAGCAGCTCGAGCTGGCCCTCGCCGTAGCCCCAGTGCTCGGACCGCCCCTCGCCGAGCCGGTAGAACTCCTCGGTGATCGGGTCGACCTCGTTGGCGATGAACTCGGTGACCCGCTCGTACAGCGGCACTGCGTGCTCCGACATGGCCAGGTTCATCGCGTCGTCGGTGGGCAGGCCGGAGTGCATCCCGGGAGCAGGCATCGGTGACGTCCTTTCGGCGGGTCGCGGGCGGGCGAGCGGGACCGCTGCCGCTGACGACACTACGGCCTGACCTCGCCCCGCGGCCGATCGATGAGTTTCCGGTGGTGGTCCCGTCCATGCAGCCGAGGAGGGAACGCCCGATGGAAACGATCACCGCCAGCCGACCGGAGCCCGCAGAGGCCGTGACGGGCACGGGCGCCACGAGCGCCCAGGCGACCGGGCTGGCCGCGGTGCCGCCGGCGTTCCGCCGCCTGCTCGTGAACACGCTCGTCACGTCGGTGACCAGCTCGTTCCTGTGGTTCGCCCTGACCTTCTGGGTCTACCTGGAGACCCACTCCGTCGTCGCCACCGGCTCGATCGCCGGCGCGTTCAGCATCTCGGCCGCCATCCTCGGCCCGGCGTTCGGCACCTTCGTCGACCGCCACCGCAAGCACACCGCCATGGTGCTAACCACCGTCCTGTCGACCGTGTCCTTCGCGGCGGCGACCGTGATCTTCCTGGCCGTCGACGCCGGCTCGCTGCTGCGGCTCGACGGGCCGTGGTTCTGGCTGCTGGTCTCCGTCACGCTGCTGGGCTCGGTGGCCGGCCAGATGCGGGGCATCGCCCTCTCGACCACCGTGACGCTGCTCGTCGCCGAGGACCGGCGCGACCGGGCCAACGGCATGGTCGGCACGGTGACCGGCGTGGCCTTCGCGCTGACCTCGGTGTTCAGCGGCCTGGTCATCGGCGGCCTCGGGATGGGCTGGGCCTACTACGGAGCGCTCGCCCTCACGATCGCCGCCCTGGCCCACCTGCGCACGATCCGCTTCGACGAGCCGGCGCCCGAGCCGGAGCCGGCCGCCGGTGGCAGCGGCTGGGCCCGCCACCTGGACATCCGGAGCGCGCTGACCTCGGTCCGGGCCGTGCCCGGGCTGCTGATGCTGATCCTGCTGGCGGCGTTCAACAACCTGCTGGCGGGCGTGTTCATGGCGCTGATGGACCCCTACGGGCTGACCCTCGTCTCGGTCGAGACCTGGGGCGTGCTGTGGGCCTTCATCATGCTGGCGTTCATCGCCGGCGGGATCGTCGTGGCCCGCCGCGGACTGGGGCGCAACCCGCTGCGGGTGCTGCTGGCCGCGAACCTCGTGAACTGGTCGATCTGCTCGGTGTTCGCCCTGCGGTCCTCGATCTGGATGCTGGCGGCCGGCATGGTCGTGTGGCTGGCGCTGATCCCGGTCATCGAGGCGGCCGAGCAGACCGTCCTGCAGCGGTCGATCCCCTTCGAGCGCCAGGGCCGGGTCTTCGGCTTCGCTCAGCTGGTCGAGAACGCGGCGTCGCCGCTGACCGCCTTCGCCATGGCCCCGCTGGCCGAGTCCGTGTTCATGCCGTTCATGACCGACGGGCGGGGCGCCGACTGGATCGGCAACTGGTTCGGCACCGGCCCCGATCGCGGCCTGGCCCTGATGTTCACGCTGGCCGGCCTGATCGGCGTGGTGGTCACCGCGGCCGCTCGCAGCTCCCGGTCCTACGCCCGCCTGGCCGCCGAGGCGGAGGCCGCGGTCGGGCCGGTCGCCGAGGCCCGGCCGGTGGTCGCGATCACCGGCTGCCCCGACCTGGCCGACTGCGCCGCGGCCGCCTGAGGGCACCACGGTCGCTCCGGCGTCTCTTATCGTCACGACGGAGTGACGGACGCCGGAACGACCGATCGGGCCCAGCGCCCGCCCCCGATCGCCTGGAGCTGGAGCGCCGCCGCCCTCGGGGCGGCCTACGCCGCGCCGGCGGCGGTGGCGATGACGTGGGACGTGTCCCGGGGCCTGGCGCTGGCGGTCGGCGTCCTGCCCGCCGCCGCCCTCGGCCTGCGGCCGATGCGCCGGGGTCGGGTTGCGACGGCGATGCTGGGCGGCGTCGCCGGGATCTCGATCCTGGTCGGCTCGGCGCTGGCGGAGCTGCCCTGGCTGGCCGTGCCGGCCATCGTCGCGCTGGCCGTCGGTGCGGTGCTGCTGACCCGGCGGGGACCGGCCGGCCTGGTGACCGTGTACCTGGGAGTGCCGCTGGTCGGGATCGGCCTCAGCTTCGAGGGCACGGCCGAGTCCGCCGGGCTGGCTGGGCTGATGCTGGCCGGCTCGGTCTACGCGTGGCTCGTGTCGCTGCTGTGGCCCGAGCGCGACGGCGGGCCGCCGGCCCGGCAGCCCGCCGGCCCGCTGCCGGTCGAGTACGGCGTGCGCCTGGGGCTGGCCGGCGCCACCGCGGCCGCTATCGGGTTCGCCCTCGACCTCGACCACGTCGGCTGGGCCTGCGCCGCCGCACTCCTGGTCATGCGGCCGGCCGCCGAGATGCAGCAACTGCGCAGCGCGGGCCGGATCGCCTCGGTGGCCTGCGGCGCCCTCGCCGGCATCCTCGTCGTCCGGGCCGAGCCGCCGGTCGGGGCCTACAGCGCGGCCGTGGTGGCGGCCGTTGCGGCCTTGGCCGCCACCCGGGGCAGCCGCTGGTACGTGACCAGCGCGTTCACGACGTTCCTCGTGTTCCTGCTGCTGTTGCAGTCCGAGCCGGCCGCGGCCGCCGCCCGCTTCGGCGAGCGGCTGGCCGAGACGGTGCTGGGCGTGGCGATCGCGTACGTCTTCGGCGTCGCCGTGCCCGCCGTCAGGTCGCGCGGTCGACAGGGACCGGCAGGGCGGGAGCGCGGGGGGCGAGCCGGGGGCGCACGGCCGCCAGCGTGACCAGCACGGCGATGGCGGCGTAGAGGGCCCAGCGGCCGGGGCCCAGGCCGGCCCACGTCGACAGCTCGCGTGCGTTCGTGAGGAGCAGCAGGGCGGCGACGGCCACGCCCATCGGCCGGGGGGCGACGTGGCGGACGAACCACGCGGCCACCGGAGCGGCGACGACGCCGCCGCCGAGCATGGCCAGGACCACCCCGACGTCGAGGCCGGCGCCGCCCAGCGATGCCAGCAGCGACGTCGCCGACGCCGTGGCGACCGCCACCTCGGCGGTGTTCACCGACCCGACGGCGAAGCGGGGCGGCAGCTCGCGGTGCATCAGGAACGGGGTGACCACCGGGCCCCAGGCGCCGATGAGCCCGTTCGTGACCCCGCCGACGCCCGCGACGACCTCGACGCCGCGGTCGTCGAAGGGGGGCATGCGGTCCGGGTCGTGCTCGAAGTCCCCGTCGTCGCCGACCGGCGGCGTCACGGGCCGGCTGAACCGCCACAGGATCCGCATGCCGATGACGACGAGGAGGGCGGCGAGGATCGGCCGCAGCGTGTCGCCGTCCACGTTCGACAGCACGGTGACCCCCAGGACGGCGCCCACCACACCGGGCACGGCGAGCTGCAGGACCAGCCGGTGGTCGATGTTGCGGAAGCGCCAGTGCGAGATCGCCGCAGCGATGCCGGTCGCCACCTTGGCGAGATTCACCGTGGCCGACACGGTGGCCGGCGCCAGCCCGGTGCCGAGCAGGATGCTCGAGCTGGTGGGCCCGAAGCCCATCCCCAGGGCCCCGTCCACGAGGGCGGCGCAGAAGCCCGCCAGGGCGACGAACACGAGCTCGTCCATATGTCCACTAAACCTAGCGGCTTAATGGGAAATAGGCCAGGCGGCGCTCAGCGGGCCGGGAACCAGTTCCCGTGCAGGCCGTTCGGGACCCGCTGGGGCAGCGCGACCGTGGCGACGGGATCGGCGGGGAAGGCGGACGCGTCCCAGATGTAGAGGGCCGACACGCCGCTGTCGAGGTCGGTGCCGTAGGCGAGGTAGTAGCCGTCCAGCTCGTCGGTCCCGCCGGCCCGGGGGGCGAAGCAGACCTCGCCGATCGCGGCGTTGGTGTCCGCGTGCGTGGAGGTCCCGGCCTGCATGTCGTACCGGCACAGCCGGTCGTGCTCGGCCGGCTGGAGCGCCGCCCGGCCGGACCGGGACGCGACCGTCAGGTAGCGGTGGGGGCGGCCGACCAACCGATCGTCGATGCGGGGGAACTCCGAGCCGACGTCGTCGATCCGGTCGACCGACATCGTGGCGCCGGCCGGGTCGATCGTGGCCCGGCGGAACCCGGACGTGACGCGCGTGCGTTCCTCGGGCGGCACCACGATGACCGGCGCGGACCAGCCGGGATAGTCGAGGACGATCCGGTCGCCGTCCTCGTAGGCGTTGGCGTAGTGCCAGGCCCAGAAGGGCTCGGTCTCGACCCAACGGATCTCGCCCCCGCCGCGGGGGACGAGCGCCACCCGGGTGCCCCGCTCGGGCTTCCAGGCCAGCACGCTCCCGCCCGTCATCATCGCGTCGAGGTCGAAGGCCAAGGGACCCACCACGATCACCGCGTAGTTCGGGGTGATCGCGAAGTCGTGGATCATGAAACCCTGATCGACACCCTCGATCTCGGTCGCCGGCCTGGTCACCGCGCCGTCGGGGCCGATGGTCGCCCAGGTGAGAAACGGCTTCTCGACGTCGTAGCGGAACAGCACCATCTCGCCGGTCTCGGGGTCGATCTTGGGGTGGGCGGTCAGGCCGTCCGGCAGGCCGCCCCCGAAGTCGCACCGGCCGACCGTCTCCAGCGCCGCGGTGATCTCGTAGGGCGGGGTGCCCTCCTCCAGGGCGAGGCAGCGGCCGGCGTGCTCGATCACGTTGACGAACGCGTCCAGCTTGAACGGCCAACCCGGGTCGGGGTCGTCGCCCAGCAGCGACATGTCCACGAACGCCGGCGTCATGATCCCGCCGTACAACGCCTTCCCGGCCCGCTCCTCGGCCTTCAGGCCGTTGGTCCGGACCCAGCGGTTGGCATAGCGGGCCTGTCCGCCCTCCAGCCACACCCCGTGGATCATCCCGTCGCCCTCGAGCGGGAACGTGTAGCTGCCGAGCGGCGTGAACTCGGGGTTGGGGCCGTTGCGGAAGTAGTGGCCGACCAGGTCGTCCGGCAGCGTGCCGGTCACGGGGAGGTGATCGGCGGAGATCTCGTCCCGGACGGGGGCGTAGCGGCCCGACAGGAACGGCTCCGCGGCGGGGTCGACGGTCTGCAGGGCGGGGGCCATGACGCAAGGGTGACGGAGAGTGGCGCGGCTGTCGAGGGATCGGGGCGCCTAGGGTCGGGACCGTGCCCGTCCTGCAGATGCGGCTGGTCGTCGAGGCGGAGGACTTCGAGTCCGCGCTCGCCTTCTACCGGGACGCCCTCGGGCTGCCCGAGCGGGAGGCCTACGAGGGCGCGGCCGACGCCCGGGTCGTGATCCTCGACGCCGGCCAGGCCACGCTGGAGCTGGTGAACCCGGCCCAGCACCGCATGATCGACGAGGTGGAGGTCGGGCAGCCCGCGGCGCCCCGGATCCGGGTGGCGTTCGAGGTCGCCGACTCCCGCCAGGCGACCCACGCGCTCGTGGACGCCGGCGCCCGGCTGGTGGCGGCACCGGTCGAGACGCCGTGGCGGTCGCTGAACTCGCGGCTCGACGCCCCGGCCGACCTGCAGATCACGCTGTTCCAGGAGCTGGACTGACCCGGGTCGGGGTGCGGGCGGCGGGCTCGGACGACCTGGACGCGATCGTCGCCCTCACCCGCCGCAACCGCCACCGGCTCGGGGAGTGGGAGCCCACGTTCTGGCGCGTCGCCGCCGCGGCCGACGAGCTGCACCCGCTGTGGCTCGGGCACCTGCTCGCCACCGGTGACGCGCCGTCCCGGGTCGCCACCCGGGACGGCGAGGTGGTGGCGTGCGCGTTCAGCGTCCGCCAGCCGGACCAGTGGTTCGTGGACGACGTGGCCGCGGCGACCGACGGCGACTGGGCGGACGCGGGCGTGGCCTTGTACGACGCGGTCGCCGAGAGGCCGGCGCTGACCTGCGTGCCGCATGCCGACCGGCCCCGCGCTGCGGCGGCGGCCGCGGCCGGCTGGGAGCACGTCTCGGACTACAGGCTGCTGGTCGTCGACGGCGGCGACGTGGCTCCGGAGCCGGTGGGCCCCGGCCCCGAGCGCACGGGTGCGTACCCGGCCGCGCCGCCCCACACCTTCGGACGGTTCGACCCCACCGCGCCAGGCGCGCTACGGGTCGGCGGCGACGCCGGGGATGCGGTGGGGTCTCCGCCCGTGGCCGCCCCGCCGGTGTACGACCCCGGCGGCACGACGTGCATCGTCCACATGCTCGACGGGCCCGACCTGCCGGCGCTCCTCGACCAGGTCGTCGCCGCAGCCGCCCGCCTCGGCGCCCGGGGGCTCGTGGTCGTGTGCGGGGCCGGTGACGACCGGCTGCGGGCCGCGCTCGACGGGCGGGGGCTTCCGCCACCCGGTCGAGGTGTTCCGGGCGCCCTAGCGGCCTCGCCGGCGGCGACCCCCACGTTTGAGGGATACCGGCGGCCCGCCCGGACCCCGAGGGTGGATCCATGACCCACATGCCGACCGCCGTCGTGGCAGCCATGGTCGCCCGGCTGCGCATGCCCGTCGTCGCCCTCTCGGCCGCCGGGTTCGCGGCCGCCGCCCTCGTGGGGGCGCCCCCCGCCGTGGTGTACGTGCTGCTGGCGCTCCTGGTGGTGGCGCTGGCGTTCTACTTCCGGCTGGGGAGGCCCACCGGTCCGACCGTCGATCTGGCCGCGCCGGTGCGGGGCCGCTGGGAGGCGGTGGACAGCCCGACCACCCGGGTTCCCAGCCACGGGGTCCACGCCTGGGGCCAGACCTACGCCGTCGACCTGGTCTTCGACCCCGGCGCCGGGTCCCGTCCCGGGTTCGGCTGGCGGCCGGTGTCGCGGCCGCCGCAGGACTTCCCCGGGTTCGGCCAGCCGATCTGCTCGCCGCTGGCCGGCGAGGTGGTCCGGTCCCGCGACGTGTGGCGCGACCACCGCAGCCGCACGTCGCCGCTCGGTGTCCTGTGGTTGGCCGTGGAGAGCGCCCGCGAGCTGCTGGGCCCAACTGGCCTCCTCGGCAACCACCTTGTCGTCCGGGGCCACGACGGGACCTGCGTGGTGCTGGCCCACCTGCGCCGTCGCTCGGTCCGGGTCGGGCGGGGCGATCGGGTCGAGGCGGGCCAGGTGGTGGCCGAGTGCGGCAACTCGGGCAACTCCAGCGAGCCGCACCTCCACATCCAGGCCATGGACCACCCCAGCGTGTGGATCGGCGCATCGCTGCCGTTCACGTTCGACGGCCGACCGGTGCCGCCCACCGGCCAGGCACTGGACAGGTCAGCCGGCGTCGGCGCCTGACCCGCCGGCCTGGGTGGCCACGTAGGCCTCGATGCCGTCGAGCAGCCGCTGGAGCCCGAACTCGAACACCGCCCGTTCCTCGTACTCGACGTAGGGGGTGGCGTCGTCGGGCGACCGGTCGGCCTGGAGGAACGCCTTCTCGGCCTCCATGCGGGTGAGGGTGGGATAGCGCTCGGGCCACCAGTCGCCCACCACCTCGTCGAGCACCGCGGAGCGCGCCTCCCACCAGTCGTCGTCACTGACGCCGGTGGCCCGCTCGGCGGCGCGGGCGTCGGCCACCGCCCGGGCGGCACCACGCACGAAGCTGGCGAGGACGCCCACCACTCGGGTCTGGTCGACGGCGGTGAGCCCCAGGCCGTCGAAGATCCGCACCTGGGCTTCGTACCCGTCGAGCTCGTGCGGGCCGAGCAGGGCGCGGGCGCCCGACACCTGGAGCACCCAGGGGTGGCGCTCGTAGAACGCCCAGCCCTGGCGGGCGGATGCCTCGGCCGCGGCCCGCCAGCCGCCCTCCAGCGACGGGCCCCGGGCCACCTCGGCCAGGACGGCGTCGAGCATGAGGTCGAGCAGCTCGGCCTTGCCGGGGACGTAGGTGTAGAGGGCCATCGGGCTGCGGCCCAGCGCCTTGGCCACGCGGCGCATGGACAGCGCCGCGAGACCCTCGGAGTCGGCCAGCTCGATGCCGGCCCGGACGATCTCGTCGACCGACAGCGCCTGCTTCGGGCCCCGGCGGCCGAGCTCGAGCTTGCCCCACAGCAGGAACATCGAGCGGCGGGCGTCGCCGCGGCTGGCGTACTCGGTCATGCTTGTAACTCCGTATGGCGTACGGTATTGTCGGATGAACTTCGTACAGCATACTGAGTAACTGCGACGGGAGGCGGCATGACCACCGCGATCCGGGCCGAGGGCCTGGTCAAGCAGTACGGCGACAACCGCGCGCTCGACGGGTTCGATCTGGCCGTCGATGCCGGCAGCGTGTGCGGCCTGCTCGGCCCGAACGGGGCGGGCAAGACGACGGGGGTGCGCATCCTCACCACCCTGCTGCAGGCCGACGGCGGCCGGGCCGAGGTGGCGGGCATCGACGTGGCGGCAGAGCCCCACCAGGTCCGCCGCGCCATCGGCCTGTCGGGGCAGGAGCCGGCGGTCGACGAGCTGCTCAGCGGCCGCCAGAACCTCGTCCTGTTCGGGCGGCTCAACCGGCTCGGCAGGCAGGCCGCCCGCCGCCGGGCCGACGAGCTGCTCGAGCGCATGGACCTGGTCGACGCGGCCGGCAAGGCCGTGAAGCACTACTCCGGCGGCATGCGCCGCCGCCTCGACCTGGCGGTGACGCTGCTGCTGGCGCCCGCGGTCCTGTTCCTCGACGAGCCGACCACCGGGCTCGACCCCCGCAACCGCAACGAGGTGTGGTCCGCCATCCGCGAGCTGGTGCGTGGCGGCACCACCGTGATGCTCACCACCCAGTACCTCGACGAGGCCGACCGGCTGGCCGACACGGTGGTGGTCATCGACGCGGGCCGGGCGATCGCCGGCGGCAGCCCCGACGAGCTCAAGGCGCAGGTGGGCGGCGACCGGCTCGACGTGGTGGTCCAGCACCCGGGCGACCTGGCTGCGGCGGGCGAGATCCTGGCCCGTGCCGGGTCCGGCGCCACCCCCGACCTCGACCCCGAGGCCGGGCGGGTCAGCGTGGCGGTGCACAACCGGGTCGGCGCGCTCACCGACGTGGTCGCCGGCCTCGCCGGTGCCGGTATCGAGGCCGCCGACATCGGCGTGCGGCGCCCGACCCTCGACGACGTGTTCCTCGCCCTCACCGGCCGCAAGGCCGAACGGGCGTCCGATGACGAAGCAACCGATCGGGAGGCGGCGTGAGCGCCACGATGTCCCCCATCGCCCCCGCCCCCGCGCTCGTGCGCGGCGCCCTCGACGACCCCGCGTCGCTCGGGCTGGTCGGGCGCCTCCGCTGGGCCGCCCGCGACGGCTGGCTCATCGCCCGCCGCGACATGGACCAGTGGGTCCGCGAGCCGCAGATGATCGTGTGGGGCCTGATCTACCCCATCGTCTTCGTACTGCTGTTCGGCTACGTGTTCGGCAGCGGCATCGTCGTCCCCGGCGGTGGCAGCTACCGCGAGTTCCTCATGCCGGGCATGTTCGCCCAGACCATGGCCTTCGGCATCGGCGAGACGCTGGCCGCCGTGCAGGCCGACAGCCAGAAGGGCGTGATGGACCGCTTCCGGTCGATGCCCATGGCGCCCTCGGCCGTGGTCGTCGGCCGTTGCATCGCCAACATGCTGTACTCCACGGCCAGCCTGGCCCTCCTGGTGGTTGTCGGCCTGGCCATCGGCTGGCGCTGGCACGGCACCCCGGCCGAGACGCTGACGGCGTTCGGGCTGCTGCTCCTGCTGCGGCTGGCGTTCCTGTGGATCGGCATCTACGCCGGCCTCAAGGCCCGCAGCCCCGAGGCCGCCAACGCGGTCTACGGGCTGCTCTATCCGGTAACGATGCTGTCCAACGCCTTCATCGCCCCCGAGCTGATGCCCGGCTGGCTGGGGTTCCTGGCCGAGCTCAACCCGCTGTCGGCCACGATCACCGCCACGCGCGAGCTGTTCGGCAACCCGGGCGTCGGGTCGAGCGGATGGCTCACCGAGAACGCCCTCCTGCTGGCCGTGCTCTGGCCGATCGTGATCACCGCCGTCACCCTGCCGATGGCCGTGCGGGCGTACCAGCGCCTGAGCCGCTGACGTGATCCTTCGCCGTCGTTCGGCCCGCGATCCCGCGGGCCAGCAGGCCCGCCCCGACGAAGCCCACCGCGTTGGCGGTCCCGTGGACCCGCACCATGTCGGGGATCGACAGCGCCCGCACGCCGGTGTGCTGGCCCGCCGCCCACCCCACCGCGAGCACCATCGGCGCCGCCAGCCCGGACACCGCCAGCAGCGCCCGGGCTCGCGCCGGCAGCGGGCCCCGTGCGGCCTCGGCCAGCTGCGCGGCCGCGGTGGCGAACACGCCCGCGCTCAGCAGGACCGCACCGCCCACCTGGGCCAGCGCCGCACCCGTGACGAACCCGGTGGCCACCACCGGCGGCGCCGCCGCGGTCAGCGCCACCCCGACGCCCGCCGCCCGCCGCGACCAGCGCTCGCGGGCGAGGGCCCACGCCGCACCCGCCAGGGTCAGCGCCCCCGCACCGGCGTAGGTGAAGTGCACGGCGGTGAGCACCACGATCGGCTCCCGGATGCCGAAGGGTGACGCTCCCGCCCGCGACAGCGCGAACCACGTCCCTGCGACCACGGCGTCGACGCCGGCGATCACCCGCAGCGGCCCCGAGGACCGCCACGCCCGCGCCGCGACCACGGTCCTGCCCACCGCCAGCGCGGGCCAGGGCAGGGCGAGGGCGACCGCCGGCAACGAGCCGCGGTCGAGCGCGCCAGCCGCCGCGGCGCTGGCCGCGACCAGGGCCCACCACCGCCAGCGCCCGCCGCCGCAGGCGGGCAGGACCAGCGCCACGCCCGCCACGACGGCCAGCTCCACGAGGGGAAGTCCCAGCACCTCCGGCACGGCCCCATACTGCTGCCGGATCCCGCCGCACCGCCTGCCACGATGACCCCCGTGGCCTTCCTGCGGGTCGACACGGTCGGCCTCCTCCCGGACGTGCGGGCCGGGCTCGTGGCGTTGCTCCGCGACCTCGACGGCCCCGAGTGGGACAGGGGCACCGCCTGCCCGGGGTGGCGCGTCGCCGACGTCGCCCGCCACCTGCTCGGCGTCGAGCTCGGCAACGTGTCCCGACGCCGGGACGGGCATCGCGTCGGTCCGCCGCCCGGGGCCGACCTTCCGACCTGGCTCGACGGGTTCAACGAGGACTGGGTCCGGGCCGCACGGCTGCTCAGCCCCCGGGTCCTCGCCGACCTGCTGGACGTCGCCGGCGGGTGGTTCGAGGCCCACGTCGCCGGCCTCGACCTCGACGCCATCGGGCCGCCCGTGTGGTGGGTCGGGCCCGAGCCGGCGCCGGTGTGGCTCGACGTCGCGCGGGAGTACACCGAGCGCTGGGTCCACCAGCAGCAGATCCGGGACGCCGCCGGCCGCCCCGGCCTCGACGGCGCCCGTCACACCGGCCCGGTGATCGCCACATTCGTGCACGCCCTGCCCCGGTCGCTGGACGGCGCCGTCGCGGCCACGGGGACCACGGTCGACCTGGTGGTCACGGGCGAGGGCGGCGGCACGTGGCACGCGGTCCGGGCCGACCGCCGGCGCGGCTGGGACCTGGAGCCCGGCCCGTCCGACGCCCCCGCCTGCACGCTCACCGGCACGGTCCGCGACGCCTGGCGGATGTACGCCGGGTACCCCGGGGTTGCCCTCGCGGCAACGGGCGATCCGGTCCTGGCGGGCCGCGCGCTCGCGGGGCGGGCCGTCATCGCGGCGACCCCGTGAGCACCCCGTGACAACACAGAATCCGTCACGAACTTGACACACTGCCGTACGATCCGTGCGATGGCGGGGTTATCAACCGAGCCGCCCGGCAGCCAGGCGTGGTGGGCGGCGCACGAGGAGCGGTTGGCGCGGCGACGCCCGCGCCAGGACGGGCTCACGGTCGAGCGCATCCTGGTCGAGGCGCTGGAGCTGGTCGACAAGGAGGGCCTGGACGCCCTGACCGTGCGAGCACTCGCCGCCCGCTTCGACACCAGCAGCGCCACGCTGTACCGCCACGTGGCCAGCCGGGACGATCTCCTGGTGCTGCTGGTGGACCACGTGCTCGGGGAGATCCGCCTGCCCGACCCGAGCCTTCCCGGCCGCCACAAGGTCGAGGCGCTGTCGTGCGAGCTCCGGCAGGTCCTGTACCGCCACCAGAACGTCGTCCCCGCCATGCGGGTGGCGCCGCTGATGGGTCCGAACGCCAGCGCCGCCGCCGAGGTCGGGCTGGCCAACCTGTTCGACGCCGGCTACCCGGCCGACGTGGCGGTGCCTGCCTACCTGGCCCTCATCGACTACGTGCTGGGCAGCGTGTTCTTCGACTCGGCCAGGGTGCGGGACCGCCGCGTCGCCCAACTCGGCCCGGAGGGCGACCCCGACGACGCGGACATCCCTCCGACGCTGCGGGCCAACCGTGAGGCTCTCGACACCTCCCCGAGCGACGAGGTCTTCGCGTTCGGGCTGGCCGCGTTCCTCGACGGCCTCGAGGCCGACGCAGACGCGAGCGGCGATCGCTAGCTACCATCCCGGCGAAGCGCGCGGCGAGCACACGGGGGGACACCGATGGCGCAGGCGCTGGAGATCACGGATCCGGAGTTCTGGCGCCTGCCGTTGGCGGACCGCATGGCCCAGTTCGCGGTGTGGCGGGAGGAGGGCCCGTTCCACAAGGCCGTCCTGCCCACCATCTTCACCGGGCCTGACGGCATCGAGTTCTTCGCCGTCACCCGCTACGCGGAGGTCCTGGAGGTCAGCCGGCGCCCGCTCGACTTCTGCTCGGGCAAGGGATCGACCAGCATCCCCGACCTGCCGGCCGAGGCCATGGAGTTCTTCGGGTCGTTCATCGTCATGGACGATCCCCGCCACGCCCGCCAGCGGGGGATCGTGGCCCGGTCGTTCACGCCCCGCCAGCTCCAATCGGTGCTCGACTCGGTGGCGACGATCTGCACCGAGGTCATCGACGGCTTCTGCGAGGACGGCGAGGCCGACCTGGTGCAGGTGCTCTCCCAGCCGTTCCCGCTGCTGATCATCTGCGACATGATGGGGATCCCCCGCAGCGAGTTCCGCACGGTGCTCGACGCCACCAACGTCATCCTCGGGGCGGGCGACCCCGACATGCTCGGCGGCCAGGACGTGATGTCGGCGATGTCCAGCGCGGGCATGGCGCTCACCAACCTGATGAACGAGCTGGCCGAGCACCGCCGCAAGAACCCGGCGGACGACCTCACCACCGCACTGGTCTATACCGAGGTCGGCGAGGACATGCTGGCCCCTGCCGAGATCGCCCCGTTCTTCATCCTCCTGGCCGTGGCCGGCAACGACACGACCCGCAACGCCATCACCCACGGCATGCACCTGCTGGCCACCAACCCGGACCAGCGGGCGGCGTGGCAGGCCGACCTCGACGGGCTGACCACGTCGGCCGTCGAGGAGATCGTGCGGGTGGCGTCGCCGGTCACGTTCATGCGGCGGACGGTCACCCGCGACCTGACCCTGTCGGGCCACGAGTTCGCCGAGGGCGACAAGCTCGTGTTGTTCTACGGCGCCGCCAACCGGGACCCCCGGGAGTTCGACGACCCCGAGACGTTCGACGTCCGCCGCAGCCCCAACAACCACGTCGGCTTCGGCGGCCCCGGCCCCCACTTCTGCCTGGGCGCCCACCTGGCCCGCCGCGAGCTGGCGGTGGCGTTCCGCCAGCTGCTCGCCCGCCTGCCGGACATCGAGGTGGTCGGCGACCCGGTGCCGCTCCAGGCTCTCGGGATCCCGCTGGTCGGCGGCATCAAGCACCTGCCGGTGCGGTTCACGCCCACCGCCCGGGTCGGGTCGGCAGCCTGACTGTGACCCGCCCGACCGACCTCGACGAGCAGTTCGTCCACCAGATCCCCGAGCTGCTCCCCACCGTCGTCACCCCGCACCCGTACTGGCGGGAGAGCTATTTCTTCGACGTCCACGACCCGTCCGGCACCGGCGACGTCGTCTTCTTCACGATGGCCCACTACCCGGCCCGCGAGCGCATGGACTCGCTGCAGATGGGCCGGGTCGGGGGCGTCCAGCTGCTCGGCCTCCACGACCGGGCCTACGACGGCGACCCCCACACGACCGCGATGCCCGGCGCGCGGGTCGAGGTGGTCGAGCCCTGGCGGGAGATCCGCCTGCGGGCCGACCCGGAGTCCTCGGTCATCGGCCTCGACCTGACCTTCACCGCCCGGACCCAGCCCTACGGGCTGAAGCGGGGGACGATGACGGCCGGCGACGAGATCGTCTGGGACCAGAGCCACATCTTCCAGTCGGGCACGTACACGGGGACCTACACCGTCGACGGCGAGACCCGCGCGGTCGACGGCTGGATCGGGCAGCGGGACCACTCGTGGGGCATCCGCGACCACGGCCGCTGCCCGCTGTGGCAGTGGTTCCAGATCCAGCTCGACGACGGGTTCCTCGGCGTGTGGCACTGGGAGCTGCCCGACGGCCGCCACGTCTACACCGACGGCTGCTGGGCCGGCACCGACGGGAGCGACCCCGTCCCGGTCGTCGACTTCCGCACCGACGTGGCCTGGCTCGACGCGGGAGGCAAGCCCGTCGACTACGGCCTCCACGGGGAGGACGTGGCCGGCCTGGCCGGGCCGAGCACGTTCACACTGGCGGGCGGGCGCACGATCGATGTCGAGGCGGAGGGCACGTTCGCCCGGCCCTACGAGCCGTTCCACCGGGGCGGCCTCAACCTGATGACCGTCCGCACGGGCGACGGCCGCGAGGGCACCGCCATCTACGAGGTGACCGGGGCCCGCCACCACCGCTGGTTCTCCGACACCGAGGTCCCCGGGGTGCTCCCCGGATGAGCGAGCGGCTGCCGATCGCCGAGACGCCGGAGGCCCTCACGCCCGAGTGGCTGACCGCGGCCCTGGCGGCCGGCGGCCAGCTGGGCGAGGCCCGGGTCGTGGCGGCGGAGACCACCCCGGTCGGCACCGGCCAGATGTGCGACAGCGTGCGGGTGGCGCTCACCTACGACGGCCCGACCGAGGCGCCGCCGACGCTGGTGGCCAAGCAGCCGGCCGCCGACCCCACCAGCCGGGCGACCGCCCTGTCGATGCGCAGCTACGAGAAGGAGGTGCGGTTCTACCAGGAGCTGGCTCCCACCCTGGCGGTCCGCACGCCCGGGGTGCTGCACGCCGACATCGACCCGGAGACGGCCAGCTTCGTGCTGCTGCTGGAGGACCTGGCCCCGGCCACCGCCGGCGACCAGCTGGCCGGGTGCGACGCCGAGGCCGCGTCCCTGGCGGTCGCCGAGCTGGTCAACCTGCACGCCCCCCGCTGGGGCGACCGGACGCTGACCGCACTCGACTGGCTGCACAACGACACGCCCGAGGGCCGGGAGATGATGGCGGCGATGCTGCCGATGCTGTGGGACGGCTTCCGGCAGCGCTACGCCGGCGACGTCCTGCCGCACGTGTCGCTGGCGGGGGACGCGCTGTTCACCGGCATGCCGGGTTACCTGGGCCGGTCGGGCTCGCCCGCCACCGTCGTCCACGGCGACTACCGGCTCGACAACCTGCTGTTCTCGCCGCCGCCGGCGTCCCGGCTGGCCGGGGTGGTCGACTGGCAGACGTGCGCGCTCGGTCCGGGCGTACGGGACGTCGCCTACTTCCTCGGCGCCGGGCTCGACCCCGCCGAGCGGGCTCGCGTCGAGGAGGGCATGGTGCGGGACTACCACGCCGGGCTGGAGGCGGCCGGCGTGGCGGGCTACACGTGGGACACGTGCTGGGAGGAGTACCGGCTGGGCACGTTCGCCGGGCTGCTCATGGCGGTGGGGGCGTCGATGATGGTCGAGCGGACCGACCGGGGCGACCAGATGTTCCTCACCATGGCCGACCGGCACGCCCGCCACGCCCTCGACCTCGAGGCTCCCGACCTGCTGGGCTCGGGTCCTCGTCGGTAGGTGCCTCCTGACGTAGCGTGACGCCCGCATGGTCAGGCGCGTGGTGGGCGTGCTGGCCGTCGTGGCAGGCGGCGTGGTGGGCGCACAGCCCGTGCTTCCCCTGAACGTCTACAGCGGTCCGGCGGGGGAGGAGATCACGGCGTCCCAGGGCGTGTCCGCCGCCGACTGCGAGACGTACACGGTGTTCTTCGACGGCGCCCCGGTGGGGACCGACGACGGCTCCGACGGCCAGGGCGAGGTGACGTTCGAGGTGCCGGCGGTCGAGCCGGGCGACTACGACGTGGTGGCCGAGTGCTCGGCAGGCGAGGCGGACGAGATCGTCGGGCAGGCGCAGTTCGCGGTGACCGGGGTGCCGACCAGCCTGCCCACCACGATCGGGCCGACGACGACCGACGAGCTGCCCACGACGACCACGACGGGCACGGGCGGCTCCACCACCTCGGCGTCGGACGGCACGGTGGCGCCGCCGAGGAACATCGGCGAGTGCGAGGCCCAGGCCGCCGAGGCCGAGGGCAGCCTGGTCTACGAGCCGGAGCGGGAGATGGTGGTGGGCCGCACCTACGAGGTGGCGGCCGGGCTCTCGCTGGAGGGCTTGCCGACCGGCCGCAAGGCCCAACGCCAGCTCGCGGCCCGCCGGGCGGCCCTCGCCGGCCCGCCCGCTGTCGTCCCCGACGAGCCGCCGGGCGAGCCACCGGCTGCCGGCGAGCCACCGGCGTCGGCTGATCCGCCGGCATCCGGCGAGCCACCGGCGTCGGCTGATCCGCCGGCATCCGACGAGCCCCTGCCCCTGACCCGTGACGTCGAAGACCCAGGCCAAGCTCACGCCCGCGCCACGACCAGGTGCGCCGACGCCCACCAGTAGTCCTGGAGGAGGGTGGTCGACTCGACGGTCCAGCCCGCGGCCGCGAGGTCGGCCCGCCAGGCGTCGAGCGGCTGTTCCCAGGTCAGCCGGGGGCGGGACGGGTCGAACTGGCCGACCAGCACCGGGACCAGGAACCCGGGGCCGACGTCGCTGGCGTCGGGGTACTCGGCGAGTCCACGCTCGTAGCGGTGGGCGGCGTAGGCGGCGTGCTCCGGCCCCCGGTCGGCGAACGCGGGCACGTCGAACTCGGCGACGGCCAGGGCGGCGACGTGGTCCCGCAGCCCCGCCAGCGCCCGGGCGCGCTCGGCGGGCTCGACGGCGTGGAGGGCGAACGTGGACTGGGCCGCGTCCCGGGCCACGCCGTCGGGCAGGCCGGCCAGCCACCCGGACAGGGTCGTCTCGTGCACCGCCACCTCGGCGTGGACCCGCGCCGCGGTCAGCCGCTCCGCGGCCGCGTCCAGCAGCGCGGCCGAGGGCTCGATCAGGTCGATCCGGCTGCAGCTCGGCGGGATCACCCCGGCGGTCACCCGCCCGTCGCCGCAGCCGATGTCGGCCAGCGCCGCCGTCTCCCGCCGGTCGTGCCAGGCCCGCAGCTCGCCGGTCGTCGACGCGTACAGCGCCACGTTGCCGCCGCCGGAGATGAACTCGGCGAACGCCCGGGGCTCCTCGTACACGCCGGTCCGCCCCGCACCGCCGAGGTTGTCGGCCAGCAGCCGGGGCAGCCGGGCGCCGGGGTCGGCGTCAGCCCCCGCCCGGGCCGCCGCCGCGGCGGCCGCCGGGTCGCCGGCGGCCAGGGCCAGCAGCGCGTCGATCACCTCCGCGGCCATCCACGGACTCTATGACGCCTCGGAACGTGCGCTCGGGCCACGGCCATGCCCATGGGCGCAGCCTCTAGGTTGTGCGGCCGTGACCTTGCGCATCGGTATCAGCGGGGGCGGCGCCACCGTCGACCGCCTCATCGACCAGGCCGTGCAGGCCGAGGAGGACGGGTTCACCACCGTCTGGTACGCAGGCGGGGGCGGCGGGCTCGACCCGCTGCTGGCGATGGCGCTCGCTGGCCGGGCGACGAACCGCATCGAGGTCGGCAGCTCGATCGTCCAGACCTACCCCCGCCACCCCGTGCTCATGGCCCAGCAGGCGGCGTCGGTCGTGCGGGCCGTGGGCGACTCGACCCGTGTGACCCTCGGCGTCGGGGTGTCCCACCAGATGGTGATCGAGAACGCCTACGGCCTCGACTACGGGACCAACGCCCGCCACCTGCGCGAATACCTGACAGTGCTGGGCGCCCTGCTGCGGGACGGCTCGGTCCGCGTGCGCGGCGACGAGTACTCCGCCGCCGCCGACCTGTCCGACCGGCCCGACCCCACGCTGCGCGTCCTCGTGGCCGCGCTGGCCCCCAAGGCGCTGGCGAGCGCCGGCGAGCTGGCCGATGGGACCGTCACGTGGATGGCCAACGCCCGGGCGGTCGAGGACCTGATCGCGCCCCGGCTGGGCGAGGCCGCGGCCGCCGCCGGGCGCCCCGCGCCCCGCATCGTGTCCGGCCTGCCGGTGGCGGTGACCGACGATCGGGACGCCGCCCGGGAGGTGGCTGCCCGCCAGTTCGCGATCTACGGGATGCTGCCGAACTACCAGCGGGTCCTGGCGGCCGGCGGCATCTCGTCCCCCGCCGACGCCGCGATCGTCGGCACCGAGGACCAGGTCGCCGGCGCCATGGGCGACCTGGTGGACGCCGGCGTCACCGACATCTGGGCCGCGCCGTTCCCGGTCGGCGACGACCGACGCGCCTCCCGCGAGCGGACCCGCGCCCTGCTGCGCAGCCTCGTCGCCGCCTGACGCCGATCCCCGATCGGTATAGAAACACGTCATGCCCGCGCTCGACGCCAGCCACGACTTCGCCCATCCTGTCGAGGGCGACTCCGCCTGGAGCGAGTCCTACTACTTCAACGCCTACGACCCGGCGGCGGATGCAGGGCTGTTCACCCGCATCGGCGTGCGTCCCAACGAGGGCACGATCGACGTCGGGCTCTCGGTGTGGCTGCCGGGCGACCGCATGGCCCACGTGCGAGGCGTGCGCGAGCAGCAGGTCATGACCGACGACGACCTCGATGTCGGCGGCGTCAACTACGAGCGGGTCGACCCGATGCGCACCTGGCGGCTCACCGCCGACGCCGAGGCGGCGGTCAAGGCGGGCGACGAGGACGTCCTCGGGCGTGGCCGCCCGGCCCGGCTGCGCATGGACCTCACGTTCAGCGCGCTGACCCCGCCGATCGGCACCGACGGGCTCGGACGCTCCCAGCGCAGCGGCGACGAATCCGCCGCGACCGCCCAGAGCGTCGGCAAGGGCCACCTCGAGCAGTCCGGCTCGTGGACCGGCACGATCACGGTCGACGACGAGGTCGTCACGCTCGACCCGTCCACCGCCCGGGGCAACCGGGACAAGTCGTGGGGCCCCCGACGCTGGGGCGGGCCGCAGATGTGGCGCTGGTTCTCGATCAACATCGACGACGACACGCACTTCGGCGGCATCCGCATCGGGACACCGGCCGGCGACCTGCACCGGGGCTGGGTGTGGCGGGACGGCGAGGCGACGTCGATCCGTACCTGGGACGTGACCAGCGAGCTGGCCGACGACGGCGTGACCCACCGGGTCAGCGACGTCCGGGCGACCGACAAGGCGGGCAGGGTCCACGAGCTGCGGGCCGACATCCTCCGCGTCTACGGCGTGCCCCGCAAGACCGGCGATCGCTACACGGTGGTCAACGAGGGCCTGGCCCGGTGGACCTACGAGGGCCGCACGGGCTACGGCATCAGCGAGTACCTCCACCAGCTCGACGAGGCGGGCCAGCCCCTGGTCCCGATCGAGTGACCGGCGGCGGCACGGGCGCCGAGCTGACCGCCGCGCTGGAGGCGGCGATCGGTGACGGCCCGGTGACCGGGCTGCGGCGGCTGTCGGGCGGCGCGTCCCGGGAGACCTGGTCGTTCGCGGCGGGGGAGCGGCCGCTGATCCTCCAGCGGGAGCGGCCCCGCGGGGTCCGGCGGGCCGGCATGGCGGCCGAGGCGGCGTTGCTGCGGGCGGCGCTGGCCGAGGGGGTCCCGGTCCCGGCCGTGGTCGTGACCGACGCCGAGGCGGCCGGCGGCGCCCTCGGGGACTCGTGGATGGTGGTCGAGCGCGTCCCCGGCGAGACGATCGCCCGCAAGATCCTGCGCGACGACGAGTTCGCCTCCGCTCTGCCGCTGCTGGCCGGCCAGTGCGGGGCGGCGCTGGCTCGCATCCACCGCATCCCGCCGGAGTCGATCCCGGGGCTGGCCGGCGGCGATCAGGTCGCCCAGCTGCGGGTGGCGCTCGACACCGTGGGCGAGCCCCACCCGGCCTTCGAGTTGGGGTTCCGGTGGCTGGACCGGTTCCGGCCGGCCCCCAGCCGACCCGAGCCGACCGTGGTCCACGGCGACTTCCGGCTCGGCAACCTGATCGTCGGTCCGGACGGCCTGCGGGCGGTGATCGACTGGGAGCTGGCCCACACGGGCGACCCGCTGGAGGACCTGGGGTGGCTGTGCGTGCGGGCCTGGCGGTTCGGCGAAGACCCCCATGTCGGCGGCTTCGGCCGGGTCGACGACCTGGTCACGGCCTACCAGGACGAAACGGGCACGGTCGTCGACCGGGACGCTCTGGCGTGGTGGGAGGTTCTGGGCACGCTCAAGTGGGGGATCATCTGCGCCATGCAGGCCCACACCCACCTGACCGGCATGGTCCGCTCGGTGGAGCTGGCGGCCATCGGTCGGCGGGTGTGCGAGGTCGAGTCGGACCTGCTGAGGCTGCTCCCGTGACGGCCCCCCACGACGCGCCGAGCGCCGCCCAGCTGGTGGAGGCCGTCCGGGAGTTCCTGGAGGGCGACGTCATGGCCGCCACCGAGGGCCGGGTCCGGTTCCACGCCCGGGTCGCGGGCAAGGCGCTGGCCGTCGTCCAGCGGGAGCTGGAGGCCGGCGACGGCCCCGCCCGGGCCCATGCCGCCCGCCTGGCCGAGCTCGGCTTCGCCGACGACGCCGCCCTGGCCGCCGCCATCCGCTCTGGCGACGTCGACGACCGCTGGGACGAGGTCGCCGCCGCGGTCCGCGCCACGGTGGCCGACAAGCTGGCCATCGCCAACCCGGATTACTGAGGGCTGCCGTCGCCCAGCGATGCACGACGTCCCCGCCGTTGGCCCGAGCCAGCACCAGCAGGCCTATGAGGTCCCCTGGGTTATCGGGGTCGAACCGAGAGCGTCACAGGGCGTCGCTACGATCCTGCGGTGACTCTGGCGGTGACCGTGGTGTGCCAGGACGGCGTGGTGGTGGCGGCCGACAGCCGCACGACCCTGGCGAACCACAGGATGTTGCGGGTGGGCAGCGACTTCACCCACAAGGTGTTCGAATCGGGCGGGGTGGCGGTCGCCACCTACGGCGACGCGTTCGTCGGCGGGCGCAGCATCGCCAGTCACTTGGCCGAATTCGCGGTGGTCCACTCCGGCGACTGCGAGCACCCCGGCCCCACCGCCCAGCGGCTGGCCGACTTCTTCGGCGCCCGCTACGACGCCCAGGCGAGCGACGACCCCGACGACGTGTCCCCGCCGCCCATCGCCGCGCTCGGCTTCCTGGTGGGCGGCTACGACGCGGCCGGCGTCGGCGAGGCATGGGAGGTCGTCCTGCCCGAGCGCATCGTCGAGCGCATCGCCACCACGACCGAGGGCGGGGGCGCGGCCTGGCGGGGCCAGTCCGACGTCATCACCCGCATCGTGCGGGGCTCCGACCTCGAGCTGCTGGAGCGGCTGGCCGACGCCCACCAGCTGCAGCGCGAGCTGCACTCCCTGACCCCGCTGCTCGACGCCTGCACCTACCGCATCCCGTTCGACTCGATGAACCTGCAGGACGGCATCGACTTCGCCGTGCTGTGCATCCGCACGACCATCGACGTCCAGCGGCTCACGCTGGGCCCGGTGGCGACGCTCCCCGAGTTCTCGTGGCCGGGCGTCGGCGGTCCGGTCGAGATCGCCACCGTCACGGCTCCCGCCGGCTTCGCGTGGGTGCAGCGCACGAAGGTGCAGGGCGAGCGACCGGCCGGGCTGGCGGAGGGTCAGGGTCAGTGAGGTCGTCAGAACCGCATCACCGCAGCACCCGTGGGGTGCTCGGTGCGGGCCACGTAGGTCGCCCGCTTGCGGTCGCGGTGCGACATCCGCACCCGTGACCGTTGGTAGTCGCGCCACAGGGCGTCGAGGTCGACCTCGTCGTCCATCTCGGCGTCGCCCGCGGGGGTGAACCCGGTCGCCTTGATCCCGTCGGTTCGGTTGGGTGTGGCTGGGCCCGGCGCCATCGCGCGACATGGTACCCCCTCCTGCGCTAGATACGAGGGGGTGTCCGATGGCAGCCGGCGCACCGTCGTCGTCGCGCTCGTGGCCAACGCGGGGATCGCGGTGGCCAAGCTCGCCGCGGCCGCCGTGACCGGCTCGTCGGCCATGTTCGCCGAGGCCATCCACTCGGTGGCCGACACGGGCAACGAGGTGCTGCTGATCGTCGCCCAGCGCCGGGGCGGGCGGGAGGCCTACTTCTGGGCGCTTCTGGCCGCCATCGGCGTGTTCGTCGTCGGCGGCGCCCTCGCCATCTACCAGGGCATCCACGAGCTCGTGCACCCCACGCCGGTCGAGTCCTTCGGGATCGCGTACGCCGTTCTGGGCGTGGCGTTCGTCCTGGAGGCGATCTCGTTCCTCCAGGCCACCCGCCACCTGCGGGCCGAGGCCCGCCGGTTCGACCGCGACCTGCTGTCCCACGTCGTGCTGACCTCCGACCCCACCACCCGGGCGGTGTTCGCCGAGGACGCCGCCGCGCTGGTCGGGATCACGGTGGCGTTCGCCGGCATCGGCCTCCACCAGCTCACCGACTCGGTGGTGCCGGACGCGGTGGCGTCGATCCTCATCGGCCTGGTGCTGGCGGGCGTGGCGCTCTTCCTGGGCGAGCGCAACAGGGACTTCCTGGTGGGCGAGGAGGTGTCGCCGGCGGCCAAGGCCCGCATCGCCGGCTACATCGCCGCGTACCCGGGCATCGTCGAGGTCCGGCACCTGACCGTGACGTTCACCGGGCCGGACGAGGTGTGGGTGGTCGCCCGGGTCGACGTCGACGACGGGCTCACCGGCCGCGGGGTCGAGGCGCTGGTCGTGGACGTCGAGCGGACGCTGATCCAGCGCAGCGCGGCGATCGCCCGGGCCGACATCGTGCCGATCGGGTCGGCGCCGGTGCTCCGGCCCGACCAGACCGATCAGATGTAGCCGATCTCCTTTGCGCCCGCCTCCAGCTCGTCCCGGAACCGGGGATGGGCGATGGCGATGAGGGCCCGCGCCCGCTGGCGGATCGACCGGCCCCGCATCTCGGCCACGCCGTACTCGGTGACCACGTGGTCGATGGTGTTCTTGATGGTCGTGACCATGGATCCGGGCGTCAGCACCACCCGGATGCGGGACACGGTCCCGCCGGCGGCGGTGGACGGCAGCACCACGAACCCCCGGCCGTGGGGCGAGAACATGGCGCCCCGGGCGAAGTCGGCCTGACCGCCGCTGGACGACCAGTAGCGCCCGGCCACGGTCTCCGACGCGCACTGGCCGACCAGGTCGACCTCCGTGGTGGCGTTGATCGACATGAACGTGTCCTCCCGGGCGATGACCCGGGGGTCGTTCACGTAGTCGACCGGCAACATGTCGACCGCCGGGTTCTGGTCGAGGAAGGCGTACAGCGCCTCGGTCCCGAGCGCGAACGTGCCGACGATCTTGCCGGTGCGCAGCCGCTTGCGGGTCCCGGTGACGACGCCGCGGTCGACCAGGTCGATGAGCCCGTCTGACAGCAGCTCGGTGTGGACGCCCAGGTCACGGTGGTCGCGGAGCCGCTCCAGCAGGGCGTTGGGGATGGCCCCGATGCCGGCCTGGATGGTGGCCCCGTCAGGGATCCGCTCGGCCACGTGCTCGGCGATGGCGTGCTCGACGTCGGTCGGCACCGCGGGCGGCACCTCGACCAGCGGCCTGTCGACCCGGGTCCAGCCGACGACCTGGCTGGCGTGGACCTGGTTGCGGCCGAACGTGCGGGGCATCCGCTCGTTGACCTCGAGGAAGAACGGCACACTGCCGATGAACGGCGCCGCGTAGTCGCAGTTGGTCCCGAGCGAGAAGTATCCGTGGCGGTCCGGCGGTGCCGAGGCCGCGGCGACGAGCGAGCACGCGGTCGTCTCCCGGAGGAGGCGGGGGACCTCGCTGAAGTTGTTGGGGACCAGTTCGCAGCCGCCGTCATGGAAGGCGGGCCGGGTGACCGGCGAGAGGAAGTAGGACACGTGGAGCAGGTGCTCACGGATGGTGCCGTGCAGGTAGGGGCGGTCGTGGAGGGCGTGCATCTGGTGGACCCGCACGTCCCGGAACCGGGGCGCCCCCGCTTCCAGGGCGTCGAGCACGGTCACCGGCTCGCCGTTGGCGAGGGGCACGATGATGTCCGCCCCGTCCTCCACATGGTCGAGCACGGCCTCGGCCGAGCCGGCCGCGGGGGCGGTCGTCATGGTCGTTTGTGTACCAGGCATGACCCCGGGTCGTGCTGGGTATGCCGAGGCAATGAAGTTCAAGACCGGAATCGCACTGGGATTCGCCGTCGGGTACTTGGCGGCGACGAGGGCCAGCGAGCAGACCCGGGCGCAGGTCAACGACCTGGTTGAGCGTGTCCGGGAGAATCCTCGCGTGCAGCAGGCCACCGAGACGGTGACCCGGGACGCCCGCAAGCTCGGCGACGCCGTCGAGCAGCGCGTGCGGAGCGTCGCGGACCGCACGACCGACGAGGTCGCCGACAAGGTCGAGCCGTCCGGCTCGGCCAAGGGCAACGCTTCGACCCGCACGACCAAGACCGCCTGAAGCTCCCTGTTCGTGACAGCAGCGGCGGACCGGCCCGCGCCGGCCCGCCGCTGACCCGCGCCAGGAGGACGACGACGATGCCGAACACCCGCAACGAAGACCTTCCGGGCACCCTCCGACGCTCCCCGGCCAAGGCCCAGCGCACGTACGCCGAGGCGCTCGATGCGGCCCACGACACGTACGACGACGAGGAGCGCGCGCACCGCACGGCCTATTCGGCGCTGAAGCACAGCTACGAAAAGGTCGGCGACCACTGGGAGCCCAAGTCCCGCAAGGGCCCCTCGGATCCCGGGGCCGCCCGGGCGGGCCCGTCGCCCGCAGGCGAGACCGCGGGAGGCGTGGACGTCGAGGGCCACACCCGCGACGAGCTGTACGAACGGGCCAAGGACCTGGGGATACGCGGCCGCTCGGCCATGACGAAGCTGGAGCTTGCCCAAGCGATCGCCCGGAACCAGGACTGACCCGCCACAATCGCGAGGGATGTCGAAGGAGGCACCCCCCGACGGCGAAGCCGGGCCCGAACCGGAAGCCGGCACCCCCACGGGCCAGGACGACCCCGCGCGGCCCACCGCCGGCGACGGTGCCGCGACGCCCGCCACCGAGGAGGGCGACGGCGGCAACCGCGATCCCCGGCGGCCCACCAGCGAGGACGCGGCCGGCGGCGCCGGTGAGCCGACGTCTCCCGTTGACGGCGAGAGCCCCGGCGCCGGTGGCGATACCGCGCCGGGCACCGATGGCGGGGTGGCCGGTGGCGAGGGTGCCGCCGCGCCCGCCATCAGCGGTGAGGTCGCGGGGGACGGGGGGTCTGGCGGTGGCGGGGTGGGCGAGCCCGTGCGCGGTGACGGTGAGCCGGCCCCGCGGTCGGTGGGGCAGCGGGCGCGGCAGTTGTACGGGTGGGTGCGGGAGCGTCGGCACCGGGAGCGCAGCCGGTGGTGGGCAGCCGTGCGGCTCGTGGCGTTCTCCGTCGCCGGGGCCGCCATCGCGCTCGCCCTGATGGGGCACATCCCGGCCAAGGTGGGGCCGTTCGAGACCACGTTCGCGGCGCGGCCCTCGCTCGAGGGGCACACCGTCGTGCATCTGGCGCCGCTCGGGACCATCGATCTCGACACCCACGATGCACCGCTCGCGCTGGACGCCCGGGTCGACGAGATCGGGGTAGAGGATGCCGAGCGCATCGCCACCAACCCGCGGGCCGTCGAGCGGCTCGGGGACGAGGCCGCCCGGGAGGTGCGGTCGGCGCTGATGGGCCTCGCGCTCCGCTGCCTCGTCGTCGCCGTCGTCGGTGGGGCCCTCGGGGCGCTCGTGGCGCGCACCGACTGGCGGGCCGCGCTCACCGGCGCGCTGACCGCCGGGCTGCTGGTGGCAGCGCTGGGCGGCGGTGCGGCGCTCACCTTCGACGCCAACGCCGTGTCCGAGCCCCGCTACAGCGGGTTGCTCACCCGGGCGCCGGCTGCCGTGGGTGACGTCGAGGACGTGCTCGACCGGTTCGGCGAGTACCGGGCCCAGCTGGGCGAGCTGGTCGACAACGTCGCCACGCTCTACCTCGCCGGCGAGCAGCTCCCGACGTTCGAGCCCGGCCGGACCATCCGGATCCTGCACGTGAGCGACGTCCACCTCAACCCCGGGGCGTTCGACCTCATGCGCCGGCTCGCGGACCAGTTCTCGATCGACGCCATCGCCGACACCGGCGACATCACCGACTGGGGCACCGATCCCGAGACGGCGCTGGTCGGCCAGATCGCCACGCTCGACGTGCCCTACGTGTGGGTACGAGGGAACCACGACTCCCGCAGCACCCAGGCGGCCATCGCCGACATCCCCAACGCCGTCGTGCTCGACAGCGAGGGGGCCGAGGTCGCCGGCCTGCAGTTCTGGGGGATCGGCGACCCCCGTTACACGCCGGACAAGAGCCAGGCCGTCCCCGGCGAGTCCGAGCAGGACCGGGCCCGGGCCTACGCCCCCATCGTGGCCGACCGGCTGGACCGGGACGAGCCGCCGGCCGTCGACGTCGCCATGGTCCACGACTCCCGCATGGCTGCGGAGCTCGGCGGGCAGGTGCCGCTCGTGCTGGCCGGGCACGGGCACCAGCCCCGGGTCGACACCATCGAGCCGTTCACCGGCGAGGAGGCGGACGAGGGCAACGGCGAGGGCGACGACACCACCACGACGACCGTGGCCACCACGACCACGACCGAGGGCGAGGGATCCGAGGAAACGCTGCTGCTGGTCGAGGGCTCGACCGGCGGGGGTGGGCTGCGGGCGCTCCAGGGGGACGAGCCGCTGCCGTTGACCGCCTCGGTCCTCTACTTCGACCCCGGCACCCACCGGCTGCTGGCCTACGACCGGGTCACGGTGTCGGGCCTGGGCGGCACCGGCGCGACGATCGACCGCCACATCATCGGCGAGACGCCGGCGGAGGATCCTGCCGCGGCTGTGGCACCCTGACGCGATGCCCGCCCGCGTCACGGTCGTGTCCGACACCCACCTGGCCGAGCGCAGCCCCTCCTCCGTCGAGCAGTGGGACGCCGTGCTCGCCCACCTGGCCGCCGACCCCCCCGACCTGGTCGTCCACGCCGGCGACATCAGCTGCGACGGCTGCGTCGAGCCGGACGACCTCGCCTTCTCGCGCGACCACCTCGCCCGGGTCCCGGTGCCGCTGGTGTCGGTACCCGGCAACCACGACATCGGCGAGAGCGCCGTGGAGGAGGGCTACGACCACGCCTTGATCGACGCCGACCGGCTCGCCCGCTACCGGGCCACGCTCGGCACCGACCGGTTCAGCGTGACGGCAGGGGCGTGGCGGATCGTCGGGCTCGACGCCCAGGTGCTGGACTCCGGCCTGCCGGACGAGGCCGACCAGTGGGCGTGGCTGGAGTCCGAGCTGGACCCGGGGCGGGCCGACGGGCCTGTGGCGTTGGTGCTGCACAAGCCGGTCGTCCCCCCGCCGGGGCAGGTCCACAGCCTCGTCCGCTACGTGTCGCAGGTGTCCCGGGACCGCCTGCTCGCCCTGCTGGCCCCGGCCGGCGGGCGGCTCGTCGTCACCGGCCACGTCCACCAGGCGATGCGCCACGTCGCCGACGGCCTCGATCACGTCTGGGCGCCGACGTCGTGGGCGCTCCTGCCGGACCGCATCCAGGCGCGGGTGGGCGACAAGGTCGTGGGTGTCGTGGCGCTGACGCTGCACGACGACGGGCGGGTGGACAGCGAGGTCCAGCGCCCGTCCGGCATCCGCCAGGGCACGCTCGGCGACGACGTCGAGGTGCCCTTCGAGGGCCTGCCCCCGGCCCCCATGTAGCGGGCTCCGCCCCTCAGAGGGCGGCGCGGGTCCGGCGCACGGCCCCGGCCAGCTCCTGGACGGCGAGCACCACGAAGAACTCGGCCACGGCCAGCCCGGCCACGGTGGCTCCGCCGGCGGTGCCCTGGTGGTAGCTCACGGTCAGGCCGACCACCACCGCCAGGGCCCCGAGCGCTACGGCGGTCAGCATCACCAGCGGGACCCGGCGGACGAGTAGGCCGGCGGTGGCCGGCGGGCCGATCAGCAGGCCGAACACCAGCAGGGTCCCGATGGCCTGGAAGCTGGCCACGATGGCGGTCGCCAGCAGGATCAGCAGCGCCAGGTGGGCGAGGCCGGGCCGCAGGCCGAGCGTGGCGGCCTTCTCCTCGTTGAACGTGAGCGCCAGGAACGGCCGGTACAGCACGGTCGACACCACGACGACGACCGCGACCCCCAGGGCCTGGCCCCGCAGGTCGCCGGCGGTCACGCCCAGCACGTCACCGAACAGCAGCGACGTGACGTCGGTGGCGAAGCTGTCCGAGCGGGAGACGATGACGACGCCGAGCGCCAGCATGCCGACGAACAGCAGGCCGATCCCGGTGTCCTCCCGGACCCGGGTGCGCCGGGACACCAGCGTGACCGCCCCACTCATGATCAGCGCGGCCACGAAGGCGCCGAGCAGCGGGCTGAAGCCCCACAGCAGGGCCAGGGCCAGGCCGGGGACCACGCCGTGGGCCAGGGCGTCGCCGAGGAACGTGAGCCCGCGCAGAACGACCCAGGTGCCGACGACCGCGCAGGCCGCCGCAGCCAGGAGCCCGGCCAGCAGGGCCCGCTGCATGAACGCGGGCTCGAACGCCTCGGTGAACCAGGAGATCACGCGCTCATCCTGACAGCGCGGCGGCGATCCGCTCGGCGTTGGTGGTCATCATCGCCAGGTACGTGTCCCCGGCGGAGCCGGGCTCGCCCAGCGACTCGCTGTACAGCTCGACGACCTCGACGTCGCCGACCTCGCCGGCCAGGGCGTCGGCCAGCCGCTCCGGCGCGGAGGTGTCGGCGAAGATCGCGGGGACGCCCTCGGCCTCGATCGTGGCGGCCAGCTCGTCCAGCTCGCCGGCGCCCGGCTCGGCCTCGGTGGTGACCGCCGGGATCACCGAGCCCACGACGGTGAAGTCGTAGCGGTCGGCGAAGGCGGCGAACACGTCGTGGTTGGTGACCAGCTTGCGGCGCTCGGGCGGGACCGGCGCCAGGATGGCCTCGACCTCGGCGTCGAGCGCCTGCAGCTCGGTGACGTACGTGCGGGCCCGCTCCCGGAAGGCCGGCGTGTCGAGGGCCGGGACGTCCTCGGACAGCGTCGCGGCCAGGGCCTCGGCGGCCACCGCCATGCGGGCGGGGTCGGTGAAGAAGTGGGGATCGTCGTCGATGCGGTCGACCGAGTCGAGCGCCCGTACCACGGTGGCGCCGTCGGCCTCGGCCGCCTCCAGGGTGTCGTCGAGGCCGGCCTCGAAGCCGCCGCCGTTGGCCACGACCAGGTCGGCCTCCCGCAGGTCGGCCGCCTGGCGGGCGGAGGGGGCGAACTCGTGGGGGTCGGCGCCCGGTGGCATCAGGACCTCGACGTCGGCGTCGTCGCCGACGAGGTTGGTGACCACGTCACCGAGCACGCTGGTGGTCACCACGACGTCCGCGCTGCCGCTGCCACCGGCGGCGCCCCCGCCGTCGCCGCAGGCCGCGGCCAGGAGGGTCGCGGCGGCGAGCGCGGGGCCGGCGAGAAGGCTGTGAGGGCGCATCCAGGACCTCGTAGGATGAAATGGAAGCGAGAATCACTCTTGGAGTGAGATGCACAGTAGCGAGAGTCATTCTCAATCGGCAACCGGGTTCGACCGGTCCCTCGCGGCCCGCGCCGAGGGCCTCGTGCTGGCGTACGGCACCCGGCCCGCCCTGGTGGGCGCGACGTTCACGCTGCCGTCGGGCGCCTCGGTCGCCCTGATCGGGCCCAACGGGTCCGGAAAGTCGACGCTGCTGCGGGCGCTGGCCGGCCTGGTCGCGCCCCGCGCCGGCGTCCTCGAGGTCCCCGCCCGGGAGCGGCGGGGAGCGGTGGCGCTGGTGCTGCAGACCACCGACGTCGATCGGGCGCTGCCGATCACCGTGCGGGAGACCGTGACCATGGCCCGCTATGCGACCCGCGGCGCCTTCGGGCGGCTGCGGGCCGGCGACAGGGCGGCGGTGGAGGAGGGGATGGCGCGGCTGGAGGTCGCCGACCTGGCGGGGCGGCAGCTCCACGAGCTGTCGGGCGGGCAGCGCCAGCGGGTGCTGGTGGCCCAGGGGCTCGCCCAGCAGGCGGAGATGCTGCTGCTGGACGAGCCGGTGACCGGGCTCGACGTCGTGTCCCGCCGGCTGATCCTGGAGGCGGTCGACGCCGAGACCGCCGCCGGTCGGACGGTCGTGGTGTCGACCCACGACCTCGACGACGCCCGGCGGGCGGACATCGTTCTGCTGCTGGCCAACCGGCTCGTGGCGTGCGGGCCGCCGGACGAGGTGCTGGTCGAGGAGCGGCTCAGCGCCGCCTACGGCGGCCGGGTCCTGCGGGTGCCCGACGGGCTGGTGGTCGTGGACGACCCCCACCACACGCCCCACACGCACGAGACGGTGATCGGGTGATGGCACCGGCCGACCTGCACGAGGTGGCCACCGCCCGGCTGGTGGGCGCCGACCAGCGCTACACCCGGGCCCGGCGGGCCCTGGTCGACGTGCTGGCGGCGGCCGACGCCCCGCTGTCGCTGCCCCAGCTGCTGGAGCGGGCACCGGACCTGGCCCAGTCGTCGGCCTACCGGAACCTGGTCGTGCTGGAGCGGGCGGGGGTCGTGCACCGGATCGTGACCGCCGACGACTTCGCCCGCTACGAGCTGGCCGAGGACCTGACCGGCCACCATCACCACCTGATCTGCACCCACTGTGGCGACGTTCAGGACTTCACGATGCCGAGCGCGGTGGAGGCCGACCTCGACCGTGCCCTGACCGAAGTGGCGGCCGAGCACGGCTTCGCCGCCGACCACCACCGGCTCGACCTCGTGGGGCGCTGCGCGTCCTGCCGCTGAGTAGGCGCTTGAACCAGGGTTCACGGGGAGTATTCAGAGCGTCACTCACCTCGCCCGGGGGGCAGGGCCATGACCACGCTGTCGTCCACGGGCGTGCTGTTCTTCACGAAGCGCCCGGTCGTGGTCGAGAGCCCGGTCGAGGCGTCGGTGGCGGTGGCCTGACAGACTCCCGGCCGTGCTGCGCGCGGTGAACGGGATCCGGATCAACGTGCTGGACGAGGGCGAGGGGCACCCGGTCGTCTTCCTCCACGGGCTGGGCGGCTGCTGGCGGGACTGGGAGCCCCAGCTCGACCACCTGCGGGACCGCTACCGGTGCATCGTGATCGAGCACCGCGGCCACGGGCGGTCCGAGCGTTGCACCGGCGAGTACAGCACGGACCTGTTCGCGGCCGACGCCGCCGCGGTCCTGGCCCAGCTGGGCGTCGGGCACGCCTACGTCGTCGGGCTCAGCATGGGCGGGATGATCGCCCAGAAGCTGGCCCTGGCCGAGCCCGACCTGGTCGAGGCGCTGGTCCTGTGCGACACCGGGACCCACATGGGCCGGCGGACGACCGACTACCTGGTGGCCGCGGGCCGGGAGATCCGGGACCACGGCTTCCCCGACAGCCGCGGCGCGGTCCGAGTCGAGGGCTCGGCGTTCAGCCGGTGGACCGTCGAGCACCAGCCGCACGTGGCCCGCTCCAACATGCGCGAGGCCGAGGCCAACGACCCCGACTGTTGGGCCCGCGCCGCGCTGGCCGTCGCCCGTCACGACACGCGCGACGGCATCGGCCGCATCACCGCCCCCACGCTGGTGGTGTGGGGTGAGGAGGACCAGGCGGTTCCCCTCAAGCTGGCCCAGCCCCTGGTCGATGCCCTGGGCGGGGCGCAGCTGGTGGTGCTGGCCGATGCCGGCCACGTGTGCAACCTCGACCAGCCGGCCGCGTTCGAGGCGGCGGTCGAGGAGTTCTTCGGGGCGAACCCCTGCCGGGCTACGCCGGCTGGTCCGACCCCACCGCCGGCTCCCTGAACTGCAGGTCGAGCTCGACCTTGACCTTGTCGCCGATGGCCAGCTTGTCGACGCCGAGGGGCACGTTGAAGTCGACCTCGTAGTCGCTGCGGGACAGCTGGGCCTCGCCGGTGAAGCCGGCGTGGGTGGAGCCGTCCATCGGGTAGACCTGGAGGCCGGTGAACTCGACGGGGATCGTGACGGGGCGCGTCACGCCGTTGACGGTGAGTTCGCCGTGCAGCTCGTACTCGTCGCCCCCGCCGGTGACGCGGGTCGAGCGGAACTCCATGGTCGGGTGCAGGTCGGCCCGGAAGAAGTCGGTCGAGAGGAGGTGGTTGTCGCGGTCGGCCTGGTTGGTGTCGACCGACGCCATGTCGATCGTCGCCGTCACCGATACGTCGTCGAGCGTGTCGCCCACGACCAGGGCGGCGGCGAACTCGTTGAACCGCCCCCGGATGTTGGTCAGGCCGAGGTGGCGGACCTTGAAGTGGACGCCGGAGTGGGCCGCGTCCAGGGTCCATTCGCCGGTGGCGAGCGGGAGGGCGTGGGGGATGGCCGGAGCCTGGGTATCGCTCATCGGAACCTCTTCGTGTCGTCGGTGTTGTGTCTGAAGTGACTGTGTCGCAACATACAGTTACTCACGTAACAATTACAACCAAGACTTCTTCCGGTAGGCTGACCACGTGGAATCCGAGGTGTGCGCCCTGGCCGCAGGGATCGGTCACGCCGGCGACGCCGACGTCGACCCCCTGCGGCGGCTGGTCGACGAGACCGCCGCGTTCGCGCACGCCTACCTGCGCTGGATCGACGAGCAGGCGTCCGACGGCCTCACGCTGCCACGCCTGCGGCTGGTCGAGCGGCTCCACTGCAAGGGGCCGGACAAGATGGGCATCCTGGCCGACGAGCTCGGGCTGTCTCCCCGCAACATGACTGCCCTGGTGGACGGGCTCGAGGGCGAGGGGCTGGTCAAGCGGGTGCCCCACGCCACCGACCGCCGGGCCACGGTGATCGAGGCCACCCAGGAGGGCATGGCCGCGGCCGAGGTGCTGCTCGAGCCGCACTTCGGGGCCATGAGCTGCCTGTTCACGGACCTGTCGGACGAGCAGCGGGCGCAGCTCTCCGAGATCATGGCCACGCTGCGGGTGGGAATGAAGGCCCGCGCCCAGCACTAGCCTGACCGCTTCGGCGGACCCGAGGCCGGGAGCTCTGGTGAACGACGACATCGAGGTGTGGCCGGGGCGGCCCTACCCCCTGGGTCCGACCTACGACGGCACCGGCACGAACTTCTCGCTGTTCTCCGAGGTCGCGTCCGCGGTCGAGCTGTGCCTGTTCGACCCCCACGGCACCGAGACCCGGGTCCCGATGACCGAGGTCGACGGCTTCTGCTGGCACGCCTACCTGCCCCGCGTCGGCATCGGCCAGCGCTACGGCTTCCGGGTCCACGGGCCGTGGAACCCCGCCGCAGGCCAGCGCTGCAACCCCAACAAGCTGCTGCTCGACCCCTACACCAAGGCGATCGACGGCGGCGTCGACTGGGACCCGGCCTGCTTCCCCTACAACTTCGGCGACCCGGCCAGCCGCAACGACGACGACAGCGCGGCCCACGTCCCGAAGGGCGTTGTCGTCAGCCCGTACTTCGACTGGACCGCCGACCGGCCGCCGGACATCCCGCTGCACGAGTCGGTCATCTACGAGGTCCACGTCAAGGGGTTCACCGCCACCCACCCCGACATCCCCGAGCTGCTGCGGGGCACCTACGCGGGCCTGGCCCACCCCGTGGCCGTCGACTACCTCCGGTCCCTCGGCGTCACCGCCGTCGAGCTGCAGCCGGTCCACCAGTTCGTCCACGACGCCCACCTGGTCGACCGGGGCCTGCGCAACTACTGGGGCTACAACTCGATCGGGTTCTTCGCCCCCCACAACGAGTACAGCTCGGCGGGGTCCGACGGCTCGCAGGTGGCCGAGTTCAAGGCCATGGTGCGCACGCTGCACGAGGCGAACATCGAGGTGATCCTCGACGTCGTGTACAACCACACGGCCGAGGGCAACGAGCTCGGCCCGATCCTGTCGTTCAAGGGCATCGACAACTGCGCCTACTACCGGCTGGTGCCCGACGACAAGGCGCACTACTACGACACGACGGGCACTGGGAACAGCCTGAACATGGCCCACCCGCACGCGCTCCAGCTGATCATGGACAGCCTGCGCTACTGGGTGACCGAGATGCACGTGGACGGCTTCCGCTTCGACCTGGCCGCCACGCTCGCCCGGCAGTTCCACGACGTCGACCGGCTGTCGGCGTTCTTCGACCTGGTGCAGCAGGACCCGGTCATCAGCCAGGTCAAGCTCATCGCCGAGCCCTGGGACCTGGGCGAGGGCGGCTATCAGGTCGGCAACTTCCCGCCGTTGTGGTCCGAGTGGAACGGGCGCTTCCGCGACACGGTCCGGGACGTGTGGCGGGGCGAGCCGGCCATCGTCGGCGAGCTGGCGTCCCGGCTCACCGGCAGCTCCGACCTGTACCAGTCCGACTCCCGGCGTCCCGCGGCCAGCGTCAACTTCGTGACCGCCCACGACGGTTTCACGCTCACCGACCTGGTCTCGTACAACGAGAAGCACAACGAGGCCAACGGCGAGGACAACAAGGACGGCGAGAGCTACAACCGGTCGTGGAACTGCGGGGTCGAGGGGCCGACCGGCGACCCCGGGATCCTGGCGCTGCGGGCCCGCCAGCGGCGCAACCTGATGGCCACGCTCCTGCTGTCCCAGGGCGTGCCGATGCTGCTCTCCGGCGACGAGGTCGGGCGGACCCAGGGGGGCAACAACAACGCGTACTGCCAGGACAACGAGATCTCGTGGTTCGACTGGGCCGACCTCGACGAGGAGGTGCTGGCGTTCACCACCCGGCTGGTGGCCCTGCGCCAGGAGCACCCGGTGTTCCAGCGGCGCCGGTGGTTCCAGGGCCGGCCGCTGCGGGGGACCGCCGACATCCTGTGGCTCAAGCCCGACGGCACCGAGATGACCGAGGCGGACTGGACGGAGCACCACGAGACCTGCGTGGGCATGTTCCTCAACGGCCAGGCCATCCTGTCCCCGGGGCCGCGTGGCGAGCGGGTCGTGGACGACTCGTTCCTCATGCTGATCAACGCCTCGTCCGAGCCCCGGAAGTGGTCGATCTCCGGGCCGTGGGGCGAGGAGTGGGTACGGGTGCTCGACACGGTGTGCGACCGGGGCGAGCCGGACGAGGCCGACCCGGTGCAGGGAGACCTGGTGCTGATCGACCGGTCGCTGGTGCTGCTCCGGCGGTTGGACGCAGAGTCTGTCTAGACTGTCTAGATATGAAGTGGCAGCTCCAGGAGGCGAAGCAGCGGTTCAGCGAGGTCGTCCGGCGTGCCCGTGACCAGGGCCCGCAGGTCGTCACCCGCCACGGCCACGACGTCGCCGTCGTGCTCGCGGTCGAGGACTACGAGCGCATCGCGGGGACCCGCATGCCCTTCAAAGAGTTCCTGCGCGCGGCGCCGTACTTCGACGACCTCGAGGTCGAGCGGTCACGGGAGCCCGCTCCCGTCGTCGACCTGTGACGCCATGGCGTTCCTGCTCGACACGAACGTCTTCTCCGAGATCCGTCGGGAGCGGCCTGACCCGAATGTGGACAGGTGGTTCGCCTCTGTCGTCGACGACGACGTCTACCTGAGCGTGCTCGTGGCCGGTGAGATCCGGCAGGGGGCGGAGCGATTGCGACGCCGTGATCCGCAGCGGGCCGAGGTCTACGAGCTGTGGTTGACCGAGCTGCTCGTCCGCTATGCCGAGCGCACCGCGGTCATAGACGCCGAGGTAGCCGAGCAGTGGGGCCGGCTCAACGCCAGCCGGCCGCTGCCGGTCGTCGACGGGCTGCTGGCGGCGACCGCGATCGTCCGAGGCTGGACCCTGGTGACCCGCAACGTCCGGGACGTGGCCGGCACGGGCGTCATGTGCCTCGATCCGTTCCTCCCCGCCGCGTGAACGCACCCCTGGCGACGTACCGGCTGCAGCTGCACCCCGGGTTCGACTTCGACGCCGCCGCCGCGGTGGTCGGGTACCTGGCGGACCTCGGCGTCTCGCACGTGTACCTGTCGCCGGTGCTGCAGGCCGCGCCGGGGTCGACGCACGGCTACGACGTCGTCGACCACTCCCGGGTCAGCGAGGAGCTGGGCGGGGCGTCGGGGCACGCCCGGCTGGTCGAGGCGATCGCGGCCGCGGGGCTGGGCCAGGTGCTCGACATCGTGCCCAACCACATGGCCATCACCGGGCCGGAGAACCGTTGGTGGTGGGACGTGCTCGAGAACGGCCCGTCGTCCCGGTGGGCCGGGCACTTCGACGTCAGCTGGGACCCGCCGGAGGAGAAGCTGCGCAACACCGTGCTCCTCCCGATCCTGGGCGACCACTACGGCCGGGTCCTGGACCGGGGCGAGATCACGCTCGTGCGCCACGTGGCCTCGTTCACGGTCCGGTACTTCGATCACGTCGTCCCCGTCGATCCCCGCAGCCTGGCCCCGCTGCTGGCCGAGACAGCCGACGCCGCGGGCGACGACGACCTCGGGTTCGTGGCCGCCGCCTCCCGCCGCCTGCCCCGGGCTACCCGGACCGACGCCGCCGCGGTGGCCGAACGCCACCGGGACGCCGCCGTCCTGCGCCGCCAGCTGGCCCGGCTGCTGGAGGAGCGCCCGCGGCTGGCCGCCGCGCTCGACGCCGCCGTGGCCCGGGTCAACGCCGATGCCGGCGCCCTCGACGCCCTGCTCGACGCTCAGAACCACCGCATCGCCTACTGGCGGACCGCCGAGCGGGAGCTCGGCTACCGGCGGTTCTTCGACATCGACACGCTGGTCGGCCTGCGGGTGGAGGACCCGGAGGTGTTCGCCGACACCCACGAGCTGATCCTGCGTTGGGTGCGGGACGGCGTGGTCCACGGGCTGCGCGTCGACCACCCCGACGGTCTGCGGGACCCCGGTGCCTATGCCGACCGCCTGGCCCGGGCCGGCGGCGGGGTGTGGACGGTGGTGGAGAAGGTCCTCGGGCCGGGCGAGGACCTGCCCGACACCTGGCCGGTGGCCGGCACCACCGGCTACGACCGCCTCGGGCTGATCGGCGGGCTGTTCGTCGACCAGGACGGCGAGGGCCCGATCACCGAGGCGTACGGCGCGCTGACCGGAGCGCCAACCGACGTGGCCGCCGTCGTGCACGAGTCCCGGGCGCTGGCCGTGGGCGAGCTGCTGGCGGCCGACGTCAGCCGGCTGACCGCGCTGCTGGTCGAGATCTGCGAGCACCGCCGCCACCAGCGGGACCGCACCCGCCACGAGCTGCACGACGCGATCCGGGAGCTGGCGGCGGCGTTCACCGTGTACCGGACCTACGTCCGGGCGGAGGCCGGCCTCGTCCGGCGGGAGGACGTCGCCCGGGTCGATGAGGCCGTCGCCAGGGTGGCCGAGCGGCGCCCCGACATCGACCCGGACCTGCTGGGGTTCCTGGCCGACGTGCTGCTGCTCCGGCTGCCAGAGCGCCGGCCGCTGGAGGACGAGTGGGTGATGCGGTTCCAGCAGCTCACCGGCCCGGCCATGGCCAAGGGCGTCGAGGACACCGCGTTCTACCGGCACACCCGGCTGCTGGTGCTCAACGAGGTCGGCGGTGACCTGGCCCGCTTCGGCGTAGCGCCGGGCGACTTCCACGCGGTCAACGTCGCCGCCCACGAGCGGTGGCCGGCGACGATGGTCGCCCTGTCGACCCACGACAGCAAGCGGTCGGCGGACGTGCGGGCTCGGCTGGCGCTGCTGTCCGAGATCCCCGGGGCGTGGGCCGAGGCCTGCGCCCGGTGGATCGACGCGTCCGCCCACCACTGGCCGGGCGGCGAGCCCGATCGCCACGCCCAGCACCTGCTGTTCCAGACCTGGGTCGGGGCGTGGCCGCTGCCGGCCGACCGGGCGGTGGCCTACATGGCCAAGGCGACCCGGGAGGCCAAGCGGCGCACGTCGTGGCTGGCGCCGGACCCGGACTACGACGCGGCGCGGGACGCCTGGGTGGCGGCCACTGTGGCGGACCCCGCGATCGCGACGGACGTCGAGGCCTTCGTCGCGCCGTTGGTCGGGCCCGGCCGGGTCACCGCCCTGGCCCAGGTGGCGCTGCAGCTGGCCGTCCCGGGGGTGCCCGACACGTACCAGGGGACCGAGCTGTGGGACCTCAGCCTCGTCGACCCCGACAACCGGCGGCCGGTCGATTTCGCGCTGCGCCGGGCGCTGCTGGCCCAGCTGCCGGCCGGCGCCGGCCTCGACGCAGCGGCGATCCCGGACCGGGCGGACGAGGGCCTGCCCAAGCTGGCGCTGGTGCGCGCGGGACTCCACCTCCGCCGCCGCCGGCCCGCGGCGTTCGGGCCGGGGGAAGCGGGGGCGTATGTCCCGCTGGCGTTCTCGGGGCCGGCCGCGGCCCACTGCGTGGGGTTCACCCGCGGCGGGGCGGTGGCGGTCGTCGTTCCCCGCCTGGTGCTGGGGCTGGCCGACCGGGGCGGGTGGGAGGACACATCGGTGACGCTGCCGCCCGGGGACTGGGCCGACGTCGTGACCGGCGCGCCGGTCGCCGGCGGACCCGTGGCCGTCGGCGACATGCTGGCCGGGTTCCCGGTGGCGGTGCTGGAGCGCTCGCCGTGATGGTCGGCGTGTGGGCGCCGCTGGCGTCCCGCACCGTCGAGGTCGTGCGGGGAGACGGGCGCCGCACGCTGCTGGCAGCGACGGAGCGGGGCTACTGGGCGGGCGACGTCCCGGACCTGGGCCCGGGCGGCGACTACGGGTTCTCGCTGGACGGCGGGCCGGCTCGACCCGACCCGAGGTCCCCGTTCCAGCCGGACGGGGTGGACGGGTTGTCCCGGGTCGTCGATCACGGGGCCTTCCCCTGGACCGACGGCGGCTGGGGCGGGATGGATCTGCCACGGTCGGTCCTCTACGAGCTGCACGTCGGAACGTTCTCGCCCGAGGGCACGTTCGACGGCGTGGCCGCCCGCCTCGACCACCTGGTCGACCTGGGCATCGACGCGATCGAGCTGATGCCGGTGGCCGCGTTCGCCGGCGCCAGGGGCTGGGGGTACGACACGGTCCACGCGGGGGCGCCGCACGCGGCCTACGGCGGGCCGGACGGGCTGCGCCGGCTGGTCGACGCCTGCCACGCCCGGGGCGTCGGCGTGATCCTCGACGTCGTCTACAACCACCTGGGCCCAGCGGGGAATCACGTGGGCGAGTTCGGGCCGTACTTCGTGGACGCCCACCCGACCAACTGGGGCCCGGGCCTCAACACCGACGGGCCGGGGAGCGACGAGGTGCGCGCCTGGGTGGTCGACAACGCCCGCATGTGGCTGCGTGACTACCACCTCGACGGGCTGCGGCTCGACGCGGTGCACGCCATCGTGGACGAGTCGGCGACCCACGTCCTGGAGCAGCTGTCAATCGCCGTGGCCGACCTGGCGGGCGAGGTGGCGCGGCCGCTGTGGCTGATCGCGGAGTCCGACCTCAACGCCCCCCGGTTCGTCCGGACGCCGGACGCGGGCGGCTACGGGCTGCACGCGTCGTGGGCGGACGAGTGGCACCACGCCCTGCACGCCGTGCTCACCGGCGAGCGGGACGGCTACTACGAGGACTTCGGCCCGCTCGACCTACTGGCCAAGGCGCTGCGCCAGGCGTGGGTGTACGACGGGACGTACTCGCCCCACCGGCAGCGGACCCACGGTCGGCCGCCCACCGGGCTGGACGGCGGCCGGTTCGTCGTCAGCACCCAGAACCACGACCAGGTCGGGAACCGGGCCCGCGGCGAGCGGCTCGGGCACCTGGTGTCGGCCGACCGGGTGCGGATCGCCGCCGCGCTGCTGCTGACGTCCCCGTTCGTCCCGCTGTTGTTCCAGGGCGAGGAGTGGTCGGCGTCGTCGCCGTTCCAGTTCTTCACCGACCACGACCCGGAGCTGGGGCGGCTGGTGTCGGAGGGCCGGCGGCGGGAGTTCGCCGCCTTCGGCTGGCTGGCGGGCGAGGTCCCCGACCCGCAGTCGCCGGCCACTTTCGACCGCTCGGTGCTGCGCTGGGACGAGGTGGGCGAGCCGGGCCACGCCGAGGTCCTGGCCTGGTACAAGGAGCTGATCGCCCTGCGGCGATCGGTGCCCGCGCTGGCCGGGACGCCCCCCGACGACGTCGCCGTGGCCGTCGACGAGGCCACCGACCGGCTGGTCGTGCGGCGTCGGGACGCGGCGCTGGCGGTCGAGGTCGACCTGGCGTCCGGCGACGTGGTCGTCCGCCGCTGAGCCGGCCGGCGGCGCTAACCGGCGCCGAACAGGGCGGCGAAGGCGGCCTCCTCCCGGGCGCGGGCGGCGGCGACGGCGTCGGCGCGGGCGCCGAGCATGGCGCCCTTGATCGACCGCAGGGCGGTCAGCGGGGCCTCCGCCACCTTGGCCGCCAGGGCGAGCGCCTCGTCCACCACGGTGCCGTCGGGCACGACCCGCAGCGCGATGCCGGCGGCCACCGCCTCCTCCGCGTCCAGCCACGGGCTGGTGAACAGCACCTCGGCGGCGCGCTGCCAGCCCATGCGGTCCGGGAACAGGTAGCTGCTGGCCGCCTCGGGCGGGACGCCCATCTCGGCGAATGGCGTGCGGAACCGGGCTGATGCGGCCGCCAGCACCAGGTCGCAGTGGGGAAGCAGGGTGAAGCCGATCCCCACGGCCGCGCCGTTGACCGCGGCGACGAGCGGCTTGTCGAACGCCTGGAGCGCCTCCAGGAGGGCGGGGAAGCCGGACTCGATGTCCTCGCCCGCGGCCAGGCGGGCCATCTCGTCCAGGTCCTGGCCGGCGGAGAACGCCCGGCCGGCACCGGTCAGCACGGCGACCTTCACGCCGTCGTCGGCCCGGGCGCCGTCAAGCGCGGCGGCGGTCGCCCGGTACAGCGGCGAGTCGAACGCGTTGAGGGTGGCGGCCCGATCGAGGGTGAGGAGGCGGACGGCGCCGAGGTCCTCGACCCGGACGAGAGGATCTGACACGCCGTCAGGTTGCCACGCCGGGATCGGTGGCGGCCCGCCGGCGCCGGAGCGCGGCCACGTTGGCCCGGGTGGCGCACCGGTCGGAGCAGTAGCGGCGGGACCGGTTGCGGGACGTGTCGAGGAACACGCCCCGGCAGCGGTCGTCGGCGCACACGCCGAGGCGCTCGCGGCCGAGGTCGAGGAACGCCATGGTCAGGCCCATGACCGCGCCGGCCGCGTACTCGTCGGCCAGCGGGCCTTCGGCCGAGGCGACGTGCAGGTGCCAGTCGGCGTCGCCGTGCCCCGACACGCTGGGGCGGGGCGTGTGCCGGTCGAGCAGGTCGTTGAGCCGGGCGACGACCTCGGTGGAGTCGCCGGCGCCGGCGGCGTCGAACACCGTCCGCAGCCGGGTGCGGAGCGCGGCGAGTGGGGCCAGGTCGGCGGTGCGGGCGCGGTCCCGCATCCACCAGCGGGCGTCGCCCAGCCACGCCCGGAACCGTTCGACGTCGGCCAGAGGATCGTCGGGATCGAACGCGTCCGGCTCGGACGACACCAGGTCGACGGCCAGATGTGCGTAACTGTCGAAATCCACTTGCGATCCTTACACCTGTTGGGGTCTAATTGAGTCTATGACCATTACCGATCGGACACACGACTGGGCGGAATCGTGGCAGTGCTCGTGGGACCGGCAGCAGGAGGGCTACCTGCCGGACCGGGAGGAGCGGCTCGGCGCCCTCGTCGACATCGTCGAGGCGGTGGGCGGCCGCACCCCGACCGTGCTCGACCTGGCCTGCGGGACCGGGTCGATCTCCCGGCGGGTCCTGGCCCGGCTGCAGGGTGCTCGCACGGTCGCCGTCGACGTCGACCCGGCGCTGCTCACGATCGCCTCGGCCAGCCTCGGGTCCGACGACCGGGTCACGATCGTGCGCACCGACCTGTCGCACCCCGGCTGGGCGGCGGCGGTGCCGGTCCCCGCGGGCGGGTTCGACGCCGTGGTGACGGCGACGGCGCTGCACTGGCTGACCGAGCCCGACCTGCGACGGCTGTACGGCGACCTGCGGCTGCTGGTGCGGCCGGGCGGCGTGGTGGCCAACGCCGACGACATGCCGGAGGGCCGGCTGGTGCGGCTGTCCGCCGCGCTGGAGGCGGTCGTCGAGCGGCGCCGGGAGGCCACGATGGCCGACGGCCGGCCGGACTGGGAGGCCTGGTGGGACGAGCTGGCCGCGGACGACCGCCTGGCCGACGCGGTCGCCGAGCGCCGACGCATCTTCGGCGGCCCGAGCCATCCGGCGTCGTTCACCCCTCCGGCCTCGTGGCACGTCGCCGCCCTGGAGTCCGCCGGCTTCGCGGAGGTCGGCATCGCCTGGCGCCATGGCGACGGCGCCGTGGTGGCGGCGGTGCGGTGATCCCTGACCCGGCTAGACCTCGCCGGCCAGCTCCGCCGCCTCGGCCGGGTCGCGGCCGGCGAGGCCGACCAGGTAGCAGGCGATGGGGGCCGCCGTGCGCTCGGAGGCGTGGGCGGCGGTACCGGCCATGGACAGCAGGGTCTCGACCGTCGCCTCGTCCGGGGGCTCGACGCCCAGCCTGGCCGCGAACTGGGCGATCCACTCGTCTCGGGTCATGCGGCTTCCACCCGGGCACGGACGTGCTTGTGGTACGGGGTGCCGACCCAGGGGTCCCGGTTCGCGGAGTCGGTCAGCTCGTTCGGGGCCACGCCGGTGACCACGGTGTCGCCCGACGGGTCGGGGTGGTCCAACCCGAGGCCGTTGGGCAGCGAGACGTGGCCCGGCCGCATCGAGTCGTGGACCTCGACCGTGACCTCGGCGCTGGCCCGCGTCGTCGTGATCCTCGCCCGGCCGCCGTCGACGAGGCCGAGCCGGTCGGCGTCGGCCGGGCTGATCCGCAGGGCACCGGACGGGTCGCGCTTCCGCCACGCCGGGTCCCGGATGATCGTGTTGGCGCTGAACGACCGGCGCTCGCCGGCCGACAGGACGAACGGCCAGTCGGTGTCCTCCCGGGGGTCCTCGTCGGCCAGGCCGGCCAGGGCGTCCAGCAGCTCCGGGACCGCGAGGTGGAGCAGCCCGTCGTCGGTGCCGACCCGCCGCCAGGCCGCGTCCTCGTCCCCGCTGTCGTCGGTGATGACGACGCCCGACGGGCTCGACAGGATGGCGTCGAACAGAGCCTCGCCCGCCGCCAGCCCTTCGCCGTGCCCGGCCCGGCGCACGCCCTCCGGGTTGGCCTGGGCGCACCGGTGGGCGGCGGCCCACAGCGCGGCGGCCGAGGCTGCGCCGTCGGGCAGCGACGGCCCCAGCGTCCGGTACAGGACCACCGGCGCCAGCGGGCCCAGCTCCGGGTGCTCGCCGAGGGCGGCGAAGAACGCACCGGCGAACTCCTCCCGGCTCCGCGACGCCGCGGCCGCCAGGTCCGCGAGCACCGGCCCGACCCGGGACAGCGCGCCGGACGCCTCGACCATCCGGGCGTGGATCTCCGGCTCCGGGAGCGGGCCCTCCGGCGGGGCGAGCAGCGGGCGCCGGAGGTGGAACACGTTGCGGGGGAACTCGAAGTTGAAGAACGTCGCTTCGTACTTCTCGAACTGCGTCGGCGCCGGCAGCACGTAGTCGGCCAGCCGGGCCGTCTCGGTCAGCGCCACGTCGATCACGACGACCGTCTCGAGCGCGGCCAGCGCCTCTCGCATCCGCTGCGAGTCGGCCAGCGAGTGGGCGGGGTTGCCGCTCTCGACGACCATCGCCCGGTACCGGGCCGGATGGTCGGTCAGGATCTCGTCGGCGATCACGTTGCACGGCACCAGGCCCGACACGATGCGGGCCCCGGCGACCGGGCTGCGGGGACCGGCCTCGCCGGGGGCCGCCTCGGGCTTGCGGACCCTGCCGAGCGGCGCCAGCGCCGACGACGTGTACTGCGTGCCGAGCCGCCCGAAGTTGCCGGTCAGCAGCCACACCAGTTTCTCCAGGTAGCTCGTCAGCGTGGAGTGCACGTTCATCTGCACGCCCAGGTCCTCGGCCACGGCGACGCTCGCGGCCCGGCCGATGCGGCGGGCGGCGTCCCGTACCTGCTCCTCGGGGACGTCGGCGATGGCGCAGTACCCGGCGATGTCGACCTTGCCCAGCGCGGCGATCACCTCGTCGGAGCCGCTGGCGTGGCGGGCCAGCCACGCCGCGTCGACCAGGTCCTCGTCGACGACCGCGGCGGCCAGCGCGGCCAGCAGCCAGGCGTCCGTCCCCGGCCGGACCCGGAGGTGGACGTCGGCCAGGTCGGCCGTCTCGGTCCGCCGGGGGTCGATGACGATGAGTGCCCGGTCGGGGTCGCGGGAGATCTCCTTGAGGGTGGTGCGGGCCCGGGGGAAGCCGTGGCTGTGCCACGGGTTCTTGCCGACGAACACGGCGACCTCGCAGTGCTCCATGTCGCCGCGGATGTTGGCGCCCAGCACCCTGGCGTTGACCCAGAACTCGCCGGTCTTCTCCTGGGCGAGTGCGTTGGACCGGAAGCGGCCGGCCCCGAACGCCGCCAGCGAGGCCGAGGCGTAGGCGCCGCCGAGGTGGTTCCCCTGCCCGCCGCCGCCGAAGTAGAAGATGGCGTCGCCGCCGTGGGCGTCCCGCACCGCGCCGAGCCGGGCGGCCACCTCGCCGATGGCGGTGTCCCAGTCGACGACCTCGAAGCTGCCGTCGTCCCGCCGCCGCAGCGGCCGGGTCACGCGCTCGCCCGGCCCGGGGACCCCGGCGGGCGGCGTCGTGCGCCCGAGCGGGTTCTGGTAATGGTCGAGGCGCAGGGCCTTCTCGCACGTGTAGCCCTGGGACGAGGGATGGGCCTTGTCGCCCCGGATCCGCTCGAAGCGCCGGCCGTCCTCACCCCCCAGCCGGACCTCGATGCCGCAGTTGCACTCGCAGAGGATGCACGCGGTCTGGCTCCAGGTCGCGTCCGTGACCGTCATGGACGGCGACCGTAGCCCGCGAGGGTTCACTTGTGCAACGGACCCGGCGGGCGGCTACCCCCGAGGGATTTGGCGGCGCATGCGCCGGATGCTCGGCGCATGCGCCGCCAAATCACCGATCGGTTCCGTAACGCAACTCACCGCTACACTCACGCTCCGTGAAGCGCACGCCCTTCTCGGACTGGCCGTGCTCGATCGCCCGCACGGTCGACCTCGTCGGTGACTGGTGGACGCCGCTCGTGATGCGGGAGGCGTTCCTCGGCGTCCGTCGGTTCGACGACTTCCAGCGGAGCCTGGGCATCGGGCGCAACATCCTCACCCAGCGGCTCCACCGCCTAGTCGACGAGGGCATGCTGGCGCGCCGGCCCTACCAGGAGCACCCGCTGCGCCACGAGTACGTCCTCACGGACAAGGGCCGGGACTTCTATCCCGTCCTCGCCGCGATGATGCGGTGGGGTGACCGCTGGCTGGCCGGCGAGGAGGGCCCGCCGGTGCAGTTGCGGCACAAGCCGTGCGGCCATGAGATGCACGCCGAGGTCGTCTGCTCGCACTGCCACGAGCCGCTCGCGCTCCGTGACATGCGCGCGACCCGCTGACAAACGCGGGAAGAACGTTTATTCTTGGGCCGTGACCGCGGTCCCGACCGAGAGCGACGAGCTGCGCGAGCGCTTGCTGCGCGCCGCCGCCGCCGTGTTCGCCCGCCAGGGCTACGACGGCACCAAGATCATGGACGTCGTGCGCGAGTCCGGCCTGTCGACCGGGGCGGTCTACGGCCGGTTCAAGTCCAAGAACGACCTGCTGCGCGAAGCGATCGTCACCCGCTCCGCCCACGCCGCCCGCCTGGGCGACGAGGGCTTCGAGCGCGTCGCCGACCTCATCGCCGCCGGCGCCACCCGCACCGACGGCCCGCTGACCGACGCCGAGGCCCTCCGCCTCGAGGCCTACGTCACCGCCCGCCGCGAGCCCGAGGTGGCCCACGCGCTGGAGGACGCCTACGCCCTGTTCCGCCGGCGCATGGCCCCGCTGGCCGAGCAGGCCAGGCTCGACGGCACGCTCGACGACGACATCGATCCCGACGCCGTGGTGTTCCTGGTGCGGATCCTGCACCTGGGCCTGCTGCTCCACCGCGGCTCGGGCCTGCCCGGCCCCGACGAGAGATCCTGGCGCGTGCTGGTCGACCGCGTGGTCGCCAGCTTCGGCCAGACCCCACCCCCCGAGGAGGACCCCGCATGACGGCCACCGATCCGGTGCCGGCGCTGCCCGACCAGGACGAGATCGACGCCAGTGTCAAGGTCGTCCACGACCACGCGGACCGCATCTTCCTGTGGAACTACGACCGCGACCGTGAGCAGCTGGTCACGCTCTACAACAAGGCGATGGCCTCCCAGTGGAACAGCGTCACCGAGCTGGACTGGTCCACCGACGTCGATCCCGAGGGCCTCATCGACATGGAGAGCCCGCTGATGCGCCTGGCGCGGGAGGCCCGGCACGTCGACGGCAGCCCCATCGCCTCCTGGGGCGAGCGGGAGCTGGTGGCGCTGGGTGTCGAGAGCTTCAAGGCCCAGCTCAGCCAGTTCATGCACGGCGAGCAGGGCGCCATGATGACCGCGGCCAAGATCGTCGAGACCGTGCCGTGGATCGACGCCAAGTACTACGCGTCCACCCAGACGATGGACGAGGCCCGCCACACCGAGGTCTTCGCCAAGTACCTGCACACAAAGCTGGGCGACGCCTACCCGATGAGCCCGTTCCTCGAGGAGCAGATCACCGCCCTGCTCGAGGACAGCCGGTGGGACATCGCCTACCTGGGCATGCAGATCGTCATCGAGAGCCTGGCGCTGGCCGCCTTCGGCTCGATGCTGCGCTCGACCGAGGAGCCGCTGCTGCGCAAGCTGCTCCGGTACGTCATGTCCGACGAGGCCCGCCACGTCGCGTTCGGGGTGCTCAGCCTGGCCGAGTACTACCGGGGCCTCAGCCAGGCCGAGCTGAAGGACCGCCAGGACTTCCTGCTGGAGAACACCCTGCGCAACCGGGCGCGATCGACCACGCCCGAGATCTGGGAGCGCCTCGACGTGGACCCGGCCGCGATCGTGCCGTGCATCCTCGAGGCCGCCCAGCGCATCCAGCTCCACCCCTTCGCCGGCTTCCAGAGGGGCTTCTTTTCCAAGCTGGTGCCCAACGTCCGCAAGCTCGGGCTGCTCGACGCCAACGACGGCTACCTGCGCCACCACTGGGGCGAGGCCGGTCTGCTGGAGTTCGAGTTCGCCGACGACACCGGCTCTGACTACGCCAGCTACGACGCCGTCGCCGCCGACCGGGCGGCCGCGGCCGCCGCGGCTTCGTGACAGCGGAGGGCACGACGGGCCTGGCCCGGTACGCATCGTTCGACGGGACCGAGATCGCCTACCTCGACGAGGGCGAGGGCGACCTCGTGGTGCTGTTGCACGGGTTCGGGTCGCAGCACCGGGAGAACTGGGTGGAGACCGGGGTCGTCGCCGGGCTGCTGGCGGCCGGCCGCCGCGTGGTCGCCCCCGACGCCCGGGGCCACGGCGCCTCGGCCCGCCCGCATGACCCGGCGGCGTACGTGGGCAACGCCATGGTCGGCGACGCCCGGGCGCTGCTCGACCACCTGGGCGTGACCGAACCGCGGTCGGTCGACGTCGCCGGCTACTCGATGGGCTCGGTCGTGGCCGCCCGCTGGGTGCCGGAGGACGAGCGGGTGCGCTCCGTCGTCCTCGGCGGCGTGGGCGTGAACATCGCCAACGGCGCCCGGCGCGCCATCAAGGGCCTAGCCGCCGAGGTCCTGCTGGCCGAGGACCCGGCGAAGCTCGGCCAGCTGGCCCGGGACATGCGCCAGAGCCTGGCCGACAAGGGCAACGACCTGGCCGCGCTGGCCGCCCTCGACTCCGCGGGGCAGGACGACCCGACGCCCCGGCACCTGGCCGGCATGGGCGTGCCCGCCCTGGTCCTGACAGGCGACGCCGACTGGCTCGTCGGCTCGCCGGCCGACCTCGCCGCCAAGATCCCCGGCGCCGCCTGGCGGACCGTGCCCGGGGACCACCTCACAGCCTGCGAAGGTCGACTCTTCCCCGCTGCCATCGTCGACTTCGTCACCTCACCAGCCCCGACTCACCCGAGCGAGGACCCCGTACCGTGACCGACCGCACCCTGCGCGGTGCCGCCGCCATCGTCGGCGTCACCGACATCGCCTCGCCCACGGGCGAGCTCGACGCCCACGGCCGTGCCCTGGAAGTGGCCATGATCCACGAGGCGCTGGAGGACGCGGGGCTGACGCTGGCCGACGTCGACGGCGTCGCCCACGCCGGCTCACCGACGTCGATGGCCGAGTTCCTCGGCGTCCAGGCCCGCTACCTCGACGGCACGATGGTCGGCGGGTCCAGCTACGAGCTCCACGTCGAGCACGCCGCGGCCGCCATCGCCGCCGGGCTGTGCGAGGTCGTGGTCGGCGTGTACGCCGCCACCCCCCGCAGCGACCGCCACCGGCGCGGCGCCCCGCCGCGGTACGGCCCCGGGCGCCAGCCGCCGGCCGGCATGGGCCCGACGATGGAGTTCGAGATGCCCTACGGCCTGCGGATGCCGATGGGCGCGTACGCGCTCGCCGCCAGCCGCCACATGGCCGTCTACGGCACCACGGCGGAGCACCTGGCGCAGATCGCGGTCGACACCCGGGCGTGGGCGGCCTTCAATCCCCAGGCCCGCTATCGCGACCCGATCACGATCGACGACGTCCTGGCGTCGGACATGATCGTGTCGCCTCTGCACAAGCTCGACTGCTGCCTGGTGACGGACGGCGCCGGGGCGTTCGTGATGACGTCCGCTGCCCGGGCCCGGGACCTGCCCAGACCGCCGGTCTACGTGCTGGGCGCGGCCACCGGCGGGACCCACCAGATGGTCAGCCAGATGCCCGACGTGACCGTCACCGGCGGTGCGATCTCCGGGCCGGCCGCGTTCCGGATGGCGGGGATCAAGCCCGACGACGTCAACCTGCTGATGAGCTACGACAGCTTCACGATCACGGCCCTGCTGCACCTCGAGGACCTGGGCTTCTGCCCCAAGGGCGAGGGCGGCGCGTTCGTGGAGGACGGCAGGCTCGGCCCGGGCCGGGGCCCGCTGGCGATGAACACCAACGGCGGCGGCCTGTCGTACACGCACCCGGGCATGTACGGCATGTTCCTGCTGGTGGAGGCCGTCCGCCAGCTGCGGGGCGAGACGGGCGACCGCCAGCTCCCCACCCACGACGTGGCCGTGGCCCACGGCTCCGGGGGCGTTCTGTCGACGATGGGCACGATCGTGCTGGGCACGGAGGCGACGTTGTGACCAAGCTGCTGGAACCGCCGGTGTCGGAGGTGAGCGCCCCGTTCTGGGACGCCACCCGCGAGCAGCGCTTCGTGCTGCCGTGGAGCACCGCCACCGGGAAGGCGATGTGGTACCCCCGGGAGGCCGACCCGGTCGACCCGGACGCCCCGATCGAGTGGCGGGAGGCCAGCGGCGAGGGCACGGTCTACGCCTTCGGCGTCCACCACCGGGCCGGCGCCGGGCGGGACGAGGCCGAGGGGCCCTACGTGGTGGCGATCGTCGAGCTGGCGGAGGGCGTCCGGATGATGTCCAACGTGGTGGGATGCCCGCCGGACGACGTGGCGGTGGGAATGCCTGTCCGCGTGACCTGGCACCCGCTGTCGGACGGCCGCCACCTGCCGCAGTTCACGCCGATCACGCCGGCCTGAGGCCGGCATCACGACGGGACCAGAGGGGGACCGAGGGGATGACCGACGCCGACACGCGCTACGACGAGGCCGCCAAGGTGGGCATGGGCGCCGCCCACTGGGCGGCGGAGCAGCCGGACCGGCCGGCCATCCTGTCGCCGCACGGCGACCGCACGTTCTCCGAGCTCAACGCCAACGCCAACCGCCTGGTGCGGGCGCTGCGGGCCCGGGGCGTCGGGGCGGGCGACTCGGTCGCCCTGATGGTCAGCAACCGCCCCGAGTTCGCCGAGGTCATCGGCGCGACGAACCGGGCCGGGCTGCGGTTCACGCCGATCAACTGGCACCTGACCGCGGACGAGGCGGCCTACATCGTCAGCGACTGCCAGGCCACGGCGTTCGTGGCCGACGCCCGCTTCGGCCCGGTCGCCGCGGGCGCGGCCGGGCAGGCGACCGGCGCCGCGGTCCGGCTGGCGGTGGGCGGCGCGATCGACGGGTTCGAGTCCTACGACGCCGCGGTCGCCGGCGAGTCGGGCGACGACATCGACGACCCCCGGCTGGGCCGGTCGATGCTGTACACGTCGGGGACGACGGGCCGGCCCAAGGGCGTGCACCGCAGCGAGGTGCCGCCCACGTCGGGCCTGGCGCGCCTGTTCGGCTACGTGCCCGGCGAGACGATGCACCTGTGCACCGGGCCCGCCTACCACGCCGCTCCGTTGGCGTTCTCCGTGGCCGGCCCGCTCAACGCCGGGGTCGGCGTCGTGCTGATGGACGGCTGGTCGCCGGCCGAGACCATGCGGCTCATCTCGGAGCACGGGATCACCCACAGCCACATGGTCCCGACGATGTTCCACCGGCTCCTGTCCCTCCCGGACGAGGTCAAGGCTGCCGCCGACGTGTCGTCGCTGCGCATGGTGATCCACGGCGCGGCGCCGTGCCCGGTCTCGGTGAAGAAGGCGATCATCGAGTGGTGGGGGCCGGTGCTGCTGGAGTACTACGCCGCCACCGAGGGCGTGGGCACGTTCGTCACCAGCAGCGACTGGCTGACCCGGCCGGGCACGGTGGGCAAGCCGGCGACGGCCGACCACATCCGCATCCTCGATCCGGTGTCGGGCGACGACGTGCCGGTGGGCGAGATCGGCACGGTCTACCTGAAGGCGCCGGCCGTCGGCCGCTTCGACTACTTCGGCGACCCGGCCAAGACGGAGAGCAGCTACCGCGGCGACTACTACACGATGGGCGACGTCGGCTTCCTGGACGAGGACGGCTACCTGTTCCTGACCGACCGCAGCGCCGACCTGATCATCTCCGGCGGGGTCAACGTCTACCCGGCCGAGGTGGAGGCAGAATTGCTGGGCCATCCGGCGGTCGGCGACGCCGCGGTCATCGGCGTCCCGGACCCGGAGTGGGGCGAGACGGTGATCGCCGTGGTCGAGCTGCGCGACGGCCAGGTGCCGTCCGACGACCTGGCGACCGAGCTGATCGCCCACGCCAGGGCCCGCCTCGCCAGCTTCAAGTGTCCCCGGAGGGTCGACTTCGTCGACCACCTCCCCCGCACCGACAGCGGCAAGCTCTACAAGCGCCGCCTCCGCGACGAGTACCGCGCCAAGGCCGACCAGGGGATATGAGGTCGGATTCACGTAATCCGGTTACGGCGGGTAAGTTGAAACCTCATTGCCACGGGGCGGACCATCCGTGGGGGGAGACCAGGTGACGACGATCGAAGTCCGTGAGGTCGAACGCGAGCCCCCGGTGTCGCCCACCGAGGGGTCGGCTTCCGGGCGCCCGGTGCCGGGCGTGCTGCGCATCGCCGGGCTGGCCTCGCTGGCCGCCGGCGCGATCCACGCCACCGCGGCAGGGGCCCACAGCGAGCACCGGGCCGTGGTGGTGGCGTTCGCCGTCCTGGCCGCCCTGCAGATCGGCTGGGGTGTGCTCGCCCAGGTCCGGTCCGGGCTGCTCGTCAGCGCCGCCGGCATCGGCGTCAACGGTGCCGCGCTCGGCGGCTGGGTGCTGGCCAAGACGAGCGGCATCGGCTTCATCGAGGGCCTCGACGTCAAGGAGGATCCGCAGTTCGCCGACACGCTCTCGGCGGCACTGGCGGCTGTCGCCATCGCCGGCGCTGCGCTGGCCCTGGCGTCCGGCGTCCGCTGGCTCGCCCGGCCCCGCCCCGTGCTGGTCGGGGTGTGTGCGGTCGCGGCGATCGGCCTCGCGGTGCCCGGGATGGTCAGCACCGGCAGCCACAGCCACGCCGGCGGAGGCCACGGCGGTGACGACCACGCGCACACCGACGGCACCGAGGCCGCGGCTCCGGGCGCGCACGACCACACGGAGATGCAGGCGGCCACGCCCAAGCCCTACGACGCGACGCTGCCGGTCGACCTGTCGGGCACGCCGGGCGTGACGATGGAGCAGCAGCGCGAGGCCGAGGACCTGGTGACCCGGACCCTCGAAGAGCTGCCGCAGTTCAGCGACTACGCCGACGTGACCAGCCGGGGCTGGAACTCGATCGGCGACGGGTTCTTCCCGGGAGCCTTCGAGCACGTGATCAACTGGCCGCTCATCGACGACGACGTGATCCTCGACCCGAGCCGGCCCGAGACGCTGGTCTTCCGCAACGAGGGCAACGGCCAGAAGACGCTCGTGGCCGCGATGTTCCAGCTGCCCCGCGGCGTCGGGCTCGACGAGGTGCCCAGCATCGGCGGCGGCCTGGTGCAATGGCACATCCACGACGACCTGTGCTTCAACGGCCCCGAGGGCGCCTGGCGGGTCGCGGGGGTGGCGCCTCCGCCGGCGCCGTGCCGTCCCGGTACGTTCAGGTTCGAGGACCCGTCACCGATGGTCCACGTGTGGATCGTGCCCCACGAATGCGGCCCGTTCGCGGCCCTCGAGGGCATCGGTGGCGGCCAGATCGCTCCCGGCGAGGAGCGCCTCTGCGACCACGCTCACGGGGCCCCTGCATGACCGCCACATGACGTGACGAATGGCGCCCGGCACGGCGCTCTACGTTCCGTGCTGTAGTGACTACGCTCCTCAACGTCACATTGCCGAGCTGGGGAACACAGCATGCGTCGCGTACCGATCCGGTTGAAGCTCGCCGCGGCCTTGGCCGTGCCGTTGCTGGCCCTGTTCCTCCGCACGTCGCTGGAGATCGTCGACGAGTCGCACCATGTCGCCGATCTCGAGGACCAGGCCCGTCTGGCCCGCATGGCCGTCGGCCCGGGCGGCCTGATCAACCGCGTGCAGGACGAGCGCACCTGGACCGTCATCGACGGCTCCGGTGCCGGCGGGCCGGACCTTGCCCTCCACGCCCCGGTCGAGGACTACGACGAGGCCCGGCGCCTGACCGACGAGGCGCTGGCCGACCTGCGCGCCGAGGTGGCGAGAGATCCCCGGGTCGAGGCGGTCTTCGCCCCCGCCCTCGACGGCTTCGACGCCCTGGCCGGCATCCGAGCCGACGTCGACGCCGATCGCGCCACCCCGGGGCACGGCACCGGCGGGAACACGACCTACACCGAGGGCATCTTCCAGCGCTACGTCACGCTGGTCCGCCCAATCTTCGACGCCACCGACAAGGTGATTGCGTCGATCGGCGACGCCCGCCTGCGCCGGGGTGCCGAGCTCGTGAACATCGCGAGTCGCAACATCCAGCAGTACTCGGACCTGTCCCGCCACATCTTCATCGACGCCCTCAGCGAGGGCGGGGTCAACGAGCGTGCCGAGATCCGGGCGGCCGCGGTTCGCAAGTCGGGATGGGATGCCTACACCCGCCAGCTCCTGGCCGCCAAGCCGCCGTACGACGACGTGGTGGCCGAGCACTTTCCCCACGATTTCGTCGCGGGCTTCACCGACCTCGCGGACCGCTCGCTCCGGGGTGACACCATCGATCCCGTGGTCGAGGTCGCCCCCACCATGCGGACCACCGACGGGGGCCGGCTCGAGGCGTTCCGGGAGGCACTGTCCGCCGAGGTCACCCGCACGGCCGACGAGATCGCGGGCGACGCCCGCGCGCGACGGCGCAACCTGATCGCCATCGCGGTCCTCACCCTGGTGGCTGCGCTGGCGCTCACGTACCTGGTGCCCCGGTCGATCACCCGGCCGCTGCGGTCGTTGACCGGCCAGGCGAAGGCCATGGCGTCGACCCGCCTGCCGGGTGCGGTGCGGGAGGTGCTGCAGACCCCGCTCGGGGAGGACGTCACCGTGCCGAGCATCCAGCCTGTCCGGGTCAGCACCCGCGACGAGGTGCGCGACGTCGCCGACGCACTCAACACCGTGCAAGACACGGCGCTCGAACTGGCCGTCGAGCAGGCGATGCTCCGCCGCAACATCGCGGACAGCTTCGTGAACCTCGGCCGGCGGAACCAGAACCTGCTGGTCCGCCAGCTCGATCTCATCACGCAGCTGGAGAACGCGGAACTCGACTCCGACTCGCTGGCGAACCTGTACCGCCTCGACCACCTCGCCACGCGCATGCGCCGCAACGCCGAGTCGCTGCTGGTGCTGGCCGGCATCGAGCCGCCCCGGCAGTGGGCCCGCCCGGTCGGCGTCAACGACGTGGTGCGGGCCGCGCTGGGCGAAGTCGAGGACTACCAGCGGGTGGCGGTGCGGGACGTGCAGCCGGCGACGATCCTCGGCTCGGTCGCCGCCGACCTCGCCCACCTGCTCGCCGAGCTCATCGAGAACGCCCTGGTGTCCTCGCCGATCGATCGGTCCGTCGAGGTCCGAGGGCAGGCCCACCCCCCGGGCTTCTACACGCTGGCGGTGATCGACCACGGGGTCGGCCTGATGCCGGAGGCCATCGAGGCGTCGAACCGGCGGTTGGGGGGCGACGAGAGCTTCACGGTGGCCCCGTCCAAGTACCTCGGCCACTACGTGGCCGGCAACCTGGCGGCCCGCCACGGCATCGCGGTGCGGTTGGCACCGAGCGCCGGCGGCCGGGGCATCACGGCGACCATCCATCTCCCCGCCTCGCTCCTGACCCCGCAGGACCAGCGGACGTCCGGGCCGCCGCCGGCGGGCACGGGTGCACCGCCCGGTGCGGTCGCTGCGGCGGCTAGCGCTGCCGTCGCCGTGCCCGGCGCCCGCGCCACACGGGGCGTGCGGGGATCACGGATGGCGGGGGCGGGTAGTCAACGTGGGTCCCCATGAGCACCCAGCCCGCTCTGCGCGCCCCTGTCGACCGATCTGCTGCCCTGGACCGCCTGCGGGGGGCCGCGCTGGTCGCGATGTTGGTGCACCATCTCACCGAGTGGCTGACCGGGGATGCGCGGGCGGTGCTGCCCGGGTGGGACGGGTTCGTCGTCACCGACGTTGCCGCCGTCGCATTCTTCGTCGCCGCCGGGGCCTCGATGGCCCTGTTCGTCGCCAGCCGGCGGGGCCGGGGGATGGCGCGCTGGCGGGTGTCGGCGCAGGTGCTGCGGCGGTACGGGTTGCTCGTGCCCATCGGCCTGGCGCTCGACTGGGTGCTGTGGCGCAACCCGGCCATGTTCGGCGTGCTCGAGGCGCTCGGGGCGTGCGTCGTCCTCGGTGCGGCCGTCGTGGCCATCGTGCCCGACCGGTGGCTGCCCGCCGCCGCGGCGCTCACCGTCGTGGGCGGCGTTGCCGTCGAGCGGCTGGTGTCGGGATCCGGGGCATGGATCGCACGCGAGGTGCTCGCCGGGAAGTTCCCCCTGCTCACCTACCTCGGGTTCGTGCTGATCGGGGCGGCCGCGGCGCGGGCCGGATGGTACCGGGACCGGCGATGGGTCGCCGCGGTGGCGCTGGGGCTTACCGCCTCCACCGTCGTGATGGTCGTGGCCGGCATCGAGCCCGATCGGTACCCCGGCGACGTTCGCTTCGTCCTGCCCGGGCTGGCGGGTACGGCGATCGCCTACGCCGCCGCCCAGGCGCCCTGGCAGCGGTGGCTGGCGCCGCTCGATCGCGTCGTGCGCCGGGCGGCGGCGCACACGCTGGGCATCTTCGTGGCCCACTACGTCGTCTACGGCGCGCTCCGGCAGGCCGGGCTGCTCGGGGATGTGCCCGGGGCCGCGGCCGTCCCGATCGCCGTCGCCGTCACCGTGTTCGCCTGCCTGATCGCGCCGCGGGTGCCGCAGCTGCCGTGGTCGCTGCGGACCGGGGTCAGGGCGAAGGGGCGAGCGCCCGCAACAGGCCGTCCGGATCCTCGACCGACACCCGCGGCTCACGGACCCGGGGACGCAGCACCGCGGCCACCCGAGCCCGGGGCGGCGGGTCGAGGTCCAGGCGCACGACACCCCGCGACGACCGCAAGCCCGGCAGCCAGAGGTAGCGGTTCGGTCCGCTGAACCGGATCGGGAACCGGCGCACCAACCGTGGCCCGGGCGGGATCACCGCTCGTACGGCTCGACCAGCACCCGGACCGCCCGCTCCAGCTCGACCATGACCTCGTCGAAGTCGACGCGGCCGCTGCTCCACGACACCAGCGTCGAGTACCAGACGTGGCCGAGCACGGCCAGGATGTCGGCCCGCACGGCCGGGTCGAGGTCGCCCAGCACGCCCTCGGCCATGGCGCCGATCTGCGCCGACACCTGATCAGCGCACTCCTGGACCCCGGGATCGGCGGAGGCCAGCGCCCGCACCAGCGCGGCGGTGAGCTTGGGCTGGCGGGCCATCGCCCGGCACGCGCGGTCCAGCATGTCCACGATCTGGTCCGCCGCGGTCGCACCCCGGGGCGGGGACTTGACCAGGCGGTCCTGGAGCGTGGCCGTCCACTCGGTCATGGCCGCGGCCAGCACGTGGTCCTTGGACGAGAAGTAGCGGTAGATCGTGGCCAGGGAGACGTTGGCGCGCGCCGACACGTCGCGCATCTGCACCGCGTCGTAGCCCCGCTCGGCCCCCAGCTCGAACGCGGCGTCGATGACCCGCCGGCGCCGGTCCAGCTGCCCGGCGTTGGCGGGCGGCCTCGCGACGGCGGCGGGTGCGTCGACGGCGGACCCGGCCGCGGCGTCCAGGGCCGCCTGCGACCCCCGACGGTCGCTCACCCTGCGGCCAGCCGCACCGGCAGGTGCTTGATGCCCCCGATGAAGTTGGAGCGCAGCCGGTCGGGCTCGCCCAGAGCCTCCAACCGGGGGACCCGCCGGGCCAGCTCCTCGAACAGCAGCCGGATCTCCAGCCGGGCCAGCTGGGCGCCGAGGCAGAAGTGCGGGCCGCCGCCGCCGAACGCGATGTGGGGGTTGGGGTCCCGGGTGATGTCGAACCGGAACGGCTCGTCGAACACCGACTCGTCGCGGTTGGCCGAGATGTACCAGAGGCTGATCTTGTCGCCGGCCTTGATGGTCTGGCCGCCCAGCTCGACGTCCCGGGTGGCGTTGCGGCGGAAGAACATCACCGGCGAGGCCCACCGCAGGATCTCCTCGACCGCGCCGCCGATGTAGCGGGCCGGGTCCGACACCAGGAGCTCCCACTGATCGGGGTGCTCGAGGAACGCGTTCATGCCGTGGGCGATGGCGTTGCGGGTGGTCTCGTTGCCCGCCACCGACAGCAGCATGAAGAACAGGTTGAAGTCCATCTCACTGAGCTGGTCGCCCTCGATCTCGGACTCCAGCAGCGTGGTGACGATGTCGGGCTTGGGGTCGGCCCGCCGCTCGGCCGCCAGGGCCTGGGCGTACATGAACATCTCGACCTGGGCCTCGGTGACCGCGGCCTCGGCGACCTGATACTCCGGGTCCTCGGAGCCGACCATGCGGTTCGACCAGTCGAACAGCTTGTGGCGGTCCTCGCGGGGGACGCCGAGCAGCTCGGCGATGACCTCCAGGGGCAGCTCGGCCGCGATGTCGACGACGAAGTCGCACTCACCCTTGGCGGTGGCCGCCTCGACGATGTCGACGGTGAGCTCCCGGACGTGGACCTCCAGCGCCGCGATCATGCGGGGCGTGAACCCGCGATTCACCAGCTTGCGGTAGCGGGTGTGGCGGGGCGGGTCCATGAACAGCATCATCTCGCCGGCCATCTCGGTGCCGGGGATGGGGGCCGTGGGGCCCTCCAGCATGACGACGCCGCCCAGCTCCTGGGACGACGAGAACGACGCCGCGTCCCGGTTGGCGGCGACGATGTCGTCGTAGCGCGTGATGACCCAGAACCCGTCCCCGTCCGGCTCCTCGTGGTGGAAGACCGGGGCGTTGGCCCGCAGCCAGGTGAACCACTCGTGGGGGATCCCCTGGGTGAAGCGGTCACGATCGAGGAGGTCGATCTCGGCGAGCATGCGCCGAGTAGAACACATTCTCGTTTCCTCCGCATGGGGTACGTGGCGCGCCGGGGCCGGCGGGCGTCGCCACCCGCCGGCACTCGCGTGTGCTGTGGAGGCGGGGTCAGGACCCCGTCGGGCAGGTGTGCAGGTACGTCACGATGCCGCCTCCCGAGGGCGGCGGGCAGAGGAACTGGTCGTAGCGGGTGTCGTTGTCGACGTAGCGCTTCAGCCACGACAGCGTGGAGCGAGCCTGGGTGGCGTTGAAGCCGGTGCCGAGGAAGTGGCCGCCGGTGATCTCCAGGTAGGCCTTCTCGGCGCTGGCCGGGATCTGGTTGAAGAACGGCCTCGCGTACTGGTTCTTCGGGGCGATCGGGTCGCTCTGCGCGGCGACGACCAGGCTGGGGACCTGCATCGAGCCGAAGTTCTGCCCCACGTCCCAGGGCTGGAAGCCGACGACCGCCTCGGTGTCGGGCAGCGCCCGCCCGGACTCCAGCGACGCGCCGCCGCCCATCGAGTGGCCGATGAACGCCGTGCGGTTGCGGTCGATGCGGTTGGCCACCGGGCTCTGGGTGGTGAGCCAGGTCATGGCCGCCCGCGCCTGGTTGGCCCGGGCCGTCGGGAAGTCGAGGATCGTGTTCGTGCTGATGGTCATCACCACGAACCCGTTGGACCCGAGGTACCGGCCGGCCCACTGGAGCACGTTCTGGCCCTCGGTGAAGCCCGGCGTGGCCACGACCGCGCCGAAGGTGCCCTCGGCGGTCGAGGTCGGGTAGTAGATGGTTCCCCCGTTGAACCCGCTCTGACGCGCCACCGCCTGGGTCTGGATGGCGAACGTGCCCTGCGGCTGCGTCACACTCGTGGTCGTGGGCGCCGGCCCCCGCTGGAACGGGTTGGACTGCGCACCCGCCGGGTCGACCGCCAGGCTGCCCACCGCCAGGGCGGTCGCCGCCACCGCGCCGGCGAGCGCGGTCATAGTTCTGGATCTCATCCCAGTCGTCCCCTCTGTTGACGGATTTGCCGTTTGGCAGCGCGATTATGGACTCCTCGGTCAATAGGGACAAGTGGTGGGGGGTCAGAGCACGAGGTCGAGCTCCGCCACGAGGTGACGCTTGCCCCGGGCGCCGACCATCCGGTGCACCGGCTCGCCGTCGCGGAACACCAGCAGCGTCGGCATGCTCATCACGCCGTAGCGGCGGGCGACATCGGGGTTGGCGTCGACGTCGACCCGGGCCACCACCAGCTCGCCCCGCCGCTCCGCCGCCAGCTCGGCCAGGATCGGCTCGATCAGCGTGCACGGGCCGCACCAGGTGGCCCAGAAGTCGACCAGCGCCGGCGTCTCCGAGGCCAGGACGGCCTCGTCGAAGGTGGCGTCGGTCAGGTCGGCGACCAGGGTGGTGGCGTGCAGATCGGTCATCGGGTGCTCGCTTCCGGGGTCGGTTCCAGGGGCTCCAGGGAGGTGCAGCCGGCGTCGCCGGCCTCGCAGGCGTGCAGCAGACGCTCCAGGCGGCGGCGCTGCTCGCCGAAGCGGGCGATCTCGCCGTCGAGCTCGGCCAGCCGGTGACGGGCGGCGGCCAGGACGTCGCCCGGCGAGCCCGGGCCGTCGTCGAGCAGCGCGCCGATCTCGGCCAGGGTGAATCCGAGGTCCTTGGCCCGCAGGATCAGCGCCACCCGCTCGGCGTCGGCCGCCGAGTACTGCCGGTAGCCCGCGGGCGTCCGGGGCGGGTCGGGGAGCAGCCCCCGCCGTTCGTAGTAGCGGATCGTCTCGGGGTTCACGCCGGCGTCCCGGGCCAGCGCGCCGAGTGAGAGCACATCCATAGCGGCAACCTACGGCCCGTACCCCGGTCCGGGGTCAAGCGCCTGTGAACACGAGAACGCGTTCTACCTAGACTGGGGGCATGAGCGCCGCCACCGCGTCCGACCACTACACGATCATCTCGGCGGACTGCCACGCCGGGGGCAGCCACAAGGCGTACCGGGAGTACCTCGACCCTCGGTTCCTCGACGACTTCGACGCCTGGCGGGAGAAGTACCGCAACCCGTTCAAGGACCTGGGCGACACCCGGCGCTACCGGAACTGGGACAACGAGATGCGCAACGGCCAGCAGGAGGCCGACGGCGTCGTCGGGGAGGTGGTGTTCCCCAACACAGTGCCGCCCTTCTTCCCCAGCTTCGTGCTGTTCGCCGCCCCGCCCAAGCCCGACGAGTACGACCACCGCCTCGCCGGCATCCGGGCCCACAACCGGTGGCTGGTCGACTGGTGCAACGAGTTCCCCGAGCGCCGGGCCGGCATCGGCCAGATCTTCCTCAACGACATCGACGACGCCATCGAGGACGTCCGCTGGATCAAGGAGCACGGCCTGCGGGGCGGCCTCCTGCTGCCGAACATCTCGCCGGACGTCAGCTGGGTGAAGCCGCTCTACGACCCGGCCTACGACCGGCTGTGGGCGGCCATCGAGGAGCTGGAGGTGCCGGTCAACGTGCACGGCGGCACGGGGGTCCCCGACTACGGGCCCTACCCCGTCTCGATGCTGCTCTACATCAACGAGGCCAGCTTCTACTCCCAGCGGCCGCTGGTGCAGTTCATCCTGTCGGGCATCTTCGAGCGCTTCCCCCGGATGAAGTTCGTGGTGACCGAGGCGGGCTGTGCCTGGGTCCCGCCGCTGCTCGACCGGCTGGACAAGGTGCTGGCCCGCATCCGGGACACCGGCTCCACCGGCGAGATCCGCTACGGCGCCGAGCACGTGCTGCCCCGGTCGGCCAGCGACTACTTCCGCCAGAACGTGTGGATGGGCGTCAGCCAGCCCGGCCCGGCCGATGCCGAGGCCCGGCACCGGATCGGGCTCGACAAGTTCATGTGGGGCAGCGACTACCCCCACGACGAGGGAACGGGCCCGTTCACCCGGGAGCACCTGCGGGCGCTGTTCCACGACACCGACCCGGCCGAGCTGCGCCGGCTGCTGGCGGGCAACGCGGCGGCCATGTACGGCTTCGACCTCGCCGCCCTGGCCCCGCTCGCGGAGCGGTTCGGCCCGACGGTCGACGAGATCGCCCAGCCGTTGACCGAGCTGCCGCCCGAGCCGAACGAGGCGCTGCTCAACTCGATCGGGGGCTGGCTGTGACGGCCGGGAACGGGTCTACGGGCTCGCTCGTCCTCGTCGACGACCCGGCCGAGGGCGTCCGGCGGATCACGCTCAACCGGCCCGAGAAGCGCAACGCTCTCAACAACCCGCTGCGGGGCGCGCTGCTGGCCGCCCTGCGGGACGGGGACACCGACGACGCCGTGCGGGTCATCGTCGTGCGGGGCGCCGGGACGTGCTTCTCGGCCGGCTACGACCTCGGCGGCGGCAACGAGGGCACGGAGCTGCCGTTCTACACCTCGGCCGGCGAGGGCCAGTGGCCCCGCCACGTCACCGAGGGCTGGATGTCGATCTGGGACCTGGCCACCCCGGTGATCGCCCAGGTCCACGGCTACTGCCTGGCCGGCGGGTCCGAGCTTGCTACCGGCTGCGACCTCGTCTACGTGGCCGAGGACGCCAAGATCGGCTACCCCGCGGTGCGATTCGGCGTGCCCGACATGCAGTTCCACGCCTGGTTCATGGGCATGCGCACCGCCATGGAGATGATGCTGACCGGCGACTCGATCTCCGGCCTGGAGGCGGCTCGCCTCGGCTGGGCCAACCGGGCGTTCCCGGTCGAGTCGCTGGACGCGGAGGTCCTGGCGGTGGCGTCCCGGATCGCCAAGATCCCGCCGGACATCGCCCAGCTCAACAAGCGCACCGTCCACCGGGCCATGGACGTCATGGGCCTGCGGGCTGCCATCCGGGCGGGCACCGAGCTGTGCGCGCTCGCCATCCACCAGCAGGGGTTCAAGGCGTTCATCGAGGCGGCGCAGGCCAAGGGCCTGGTCGCGGCCCTCACCGAGCGCGACGCCCCCTTCGGCGACTACCGCACGTCGGAGCCTCACTAGCGTCACCGGACGTGGCGCGCCTGCTGATCGTCCACCACACGCCCTCGCCCGCCATGCACAGCCTGTTCGAGGCCGTGCGGTCGGGAGCGACCGACCCGCAGATCGAGGGGGTCGAGGTGGTGGCCCGGCCGGCGCTGGCCGCCACGGCCGTCGACGTGCTGGAGGCCGACGGGTACTTGCTCGGCGCGCCGGCCAACCTCGGGTACATGGCCGGCGCGCTCAAGCACTTCTTCGACACCGTCTACTACCCGTGCCTCGACGCCACCGTGGGCCGGCCCTACGGGGTGTGGGTCCACGGCAACGACGACACCACGGGTGCGCTGGCCGGGATCGACAAGATCGTGACCGGGCTGCGGTGGAAGGCCGCCCAGGCCCCGCTGTCGATCGTCGGGGCACCGTCCCGCGAGGACCTCGACGCCTGCTGGGAGCTCGGCGCCGCGGTCAGCGCCGGGCTTTCGCCCGGCTGACGCTGCGCTCGATGTGGAGGACCGCGCAGTCGACCTTCGGCGGCGGGGTGAACGCCTGGCGGGGGACGCGGCGGCCCAGCCCGACGGCGTAGTGGCGGGCCCAGCGGCCGGCTCCCGGGGCCCGGCCCTCGGCCCAGCGCCGGGCCGCGGCCCGCTGGACCACGACGTCCGCCCGCACCAGGCGGGACCCGGGGGCCAGAAGCCGCCCGAGGATGGCGGTGGTCTGGGCGAACGGCACGCTGGCCACCACCCGGAACGGGCGGCGGGGCAGGCGCAGGTCGCCGGCGTCGGCGTGCACGACCACCACGTCGTCGCCCGCGAACCGGCGCCGGAGCGCGGCGGCCCGTCCCGGGTGCAGCTCGACGGCGATCACCCGGGCGCCCGTGGCGACGAGCGGCGCGGTGACCGCGCCGGTGCCGGCGCCGATGTCGAGGACGAGGTCGCCGGGGGTCAGGCCCGCGTCGGCAACCAGCCGGTCAGCCCAGGCTGGTGCGAGGCGGTGCCACCCCCACGTCCCGTGCCCGGACCCGGACACGGAACACCATCACGGTCGTCACAGCCATGCGGGCACCGTACCGGCGGCCGGCCCGCTCACCCAACGGATTTGAACGCTCCGACCACCGGGGCCAGCGCCCGCACCGCCTCCGGGGTCGGGACCGCCGGCAGGTTGACGACCGCCGTCTGGACCCCCGCTTCCGCGAACTGGCGGTAGCGGCCGACGTGATCCTCCACCGTCGGGGCGTCGGCCGTGGTCAGGTTGGTGATCCGCACCTCGGCCGGGTCCCGCCCCTCCCGGGCGCAGTGGGCGTGCAGCACCTCGACCTTGCGCCGCACGGTGCCCGGGTCGCCGAACAGGTTGCAGGCGTCCGCATGCCGGGCGACCAGCCGCAGCGTGACCCGCTCGCCCGACCCGCCCACCAGGATCGGCACCTTCTCCTGGAGCGGCCGGGGATAGCAGACCGCCTCGGGGACCTCGATCGTCCGCCCCTTGTAGGCCGGCGCCCCCTTGCCCCACATCAGCGGCAGCAGCTCGAGGGCGTCCTCCAGCAGGGCGAACCGCTCGGCCCGGGGTGGGAACGGCCAGCCGTAGGCGGTGTGCTCCCGCTCGAACCAGGCGGCTCCGATCCCGCAGTTGGCCCGCCCGCCGGACAGCACGTCGAGGGTGGCCACGATCTTGGCCAGGTGGGCGATGTTCCGGTACGTGATCCCGGTGACCAGCGCCCCCAGCCGGATCGTCGACGTGCGCCCGGCCAGGAACCCGAGCGTGGTGTAGCTGTCGAGCATGTCCTCCCAGTGGGGACCGACCGGCGGGATCTGCAGGAAGTGGTCCATCACCCACAGGGACGCGAACCCGGCGTCCTCGGCGGCCACCGCCGCCTCCGCCAGTCGCTCGGCGGTCTCGGACGGCCCGCCGGGCCAACCGAACCGGGGGACCTGCAGGCCGAACTCCAGCGCCATCGGGCTCTCCTCCTGGCGGGCGGCGGCCGCGGGCGCGGCCACGAGGTCGGGCGCCACGACCGCGACCGGGCCGGGCGGGTGGACGGCGGCGAACCCCTCGCCGCCCAGGGCGTCGCGGTGTGCCGGCCAGGCCGCCAGCATCGACGACAGCGTCGGACCGGGCACCGGCCGGGCCCGGGACCGGTTGCGAGCCCGGGCCACCGCCGCGTCGACGTCGAACACCACGGCCACGCACGGCACGCCCGCCTTCTCGGCCGCGTCCCGCCACCGGCCGCGGCGCTTGGCGTCGGTGCCCAGGGTGTCGACGACGGTGGTCAGCCGGCGGCGCAGCCGCCGCTCGATGACCAGGTCGAGGACGTCGAACGCATCCTTGGACGCCCGCTGGTCGTGCTCACCGGTGCCGACCACGGCCCGCAGCGCGTCGGACGACACGACCTGGTCGGTGCGGAACTGCGCGGCCGCCCACGTCGACTTGCCCGACCCCGGCGGCCCCACCAGCACGACGAGCGTTCCCTCGGCGAGGCGCACACGTCATCCTCGCGCAGGTGCGAAGGCCTCCAGCGTGGCGTCCACGTCGCCGAGCGGGTACAGGATCGGCGAGGTGCAGCCGGCGGCGACGTACTGCGCAACCTTGGCCCGGCACTCCTCGTCGCTCCCGGCCGCGCACAGCATCTGCACCACCTCGTCGGGGACCAGCTTGCTCGCCGCCAGCACCTCCTCGTGGCTGGCCGGCCAGGTCAGCACCGCCCCGATGTCGTCGAGCAGCGACGACGGCACGCCCGACGCCGCCATGATGTGCGGCTGCTGGCCCAGGTACTGGGTGACGAGGAGGCGGGCGGCATCGAGGGCGGCGGCCCGGTCCTCGGCCAGCGAGCACACGACCAGCTGCGGCCGGTCGACGTCCTCCAGCGAGCGGCCCGCCCGGTCGGCCCCCTCGGCCAGCGCGTCCAGCGCCCGCTCGTTGTAGGCCGGGGACACGAGGTAGTTGAGAACCGCGCCGTCGGCGATCTCGCCCGCCAGCCGCATCATCTGCATGCCGGTGGCGCCGATGTAGAGGGGCACGTCCTTGGCCCGCCGCTCCTGGTGGACGTAGTCGAGCTCGACCCCGTCGAGGTCCACGTGGGCGCCGTGGTAGGTGACCGGCCCGTCGCAGGCCAGCAGGGCCCGCAGCGCCTCGACCACCTCCCGCATGACCCGCAGCGGCCGGTCGCGGGCGATGCCGACCTTGGCCGCCAGCGGGTCCCACCAGGCGCCGAGCCCCGCCAGGATCCGGCCCGGAGCCAGGTCGTCCAGCGTGGAGAACACCGACGCCAGCCGGGCCGGGTTGCGGGTCCACACGTCGATGACGCCGGACCCGACCGCGATGCGCTCGGTGGTGGCGGCGAACGCCGCCATCGGCACGGTCGCCTCCCGGACCAGGCGGCTGTCGGCCTGCCACACGGCCGCGAAGCCGAGCTCCTCGGCCCGGGCCACGAACGCCATCGCCTCCCGGATCGGGTGGGCGTCCTGCACGTACAGCGCCATCGGCACGCCCGCCAGCGGGTCCGGTGCCTCTAGAGGCTCGACCACAGCCGCTGCGCCTCCTCCCAGGCCCGGGCCCGGATACGGGCGGCGTCGACGCGGGTGCACGTGCCCCCGTCGACCACCACCTCGCCGCCCACCACCACGCGCTCGGCCCGCACGCCGGGCGTGAACGCCAGGTACCACGGGTCGGCGCGGTCGGCCGACCACCTCACCTCGTCGCCCCGTACCTCGGGGACCAGGTCGGCGCCCGCCTGGAGCCAGCCCCAGGCCGCGTCGGGCGTCGCCGTCACGTCGTCGGCCCGCTGGGCCACGTAGGCCAGGGCGAACTCCTCGACCATGGCGGCCCCGATGCCGTCGCTGCCCAGCACCACCCGGTTGCCCGCCGCGGCCCAGCGGGCCGGGCGGGCGTAGCCGACCGCGTTGTTCATGTTGGACCGGGGGTTGTGGGCGATCGTCCCGGCCAACGGGGGGCCGACGTGGACGCAGTGGGCCAGCAACCAGTCGTCCCGGGCCAGCGGGCGCAGGCGGTCGGCGGCGCCGGCGTCGGTGGCGTCCTCGCCCACGTGGACGTGGACACCGACGCCCAGGTCCGCGGCCAGGCCGGCCACCGCGTCGAGCGTCTGGTCGGACAGGGTCAGGCAGGCGTGGGCGCCGACCATGCCCCGCCCGCCGGCCCGGATGAACCGCTCGTTCTCGGCCAGCCCGGCCTTGGCGCCCTCCGGCCCGTGGCGGTCGGTGACCTCGTAGGCGCACACGACCCGCACGCCGACCTCGGCGCAGGCGTCGGCGACGACGTCGAGGCTGCCGTCGACGACGGCAGGGGAGGCGTGGTGGTCGACGATGGCGGTGGTCCCGGCCTCCAGGGCCTCGACCGCGCCGAGCAGCGCCGACCACCGGACCAGGTCGAGGTCGAGGGCGGCGTCGAGCCGCCACCAGATCCGCTCCAGGATCTCGGTGAAGCTCGTCGGCGTCCCCGGCGGCGCCGGCATCCCCCGGGCGAGGGTGGAGTACAGGTGGTGGTGGGCGCAGACCAGGCCCGGCGTCGTGGCCGTCATGTGGCGGTCACGCGCCGTTCCGCCGCATGGGCAGCGTGGCCCGCCACTCGCCGTCGAGGTCGTGCAGCGCCCCGGCCACCGCCCCGGCGGTGGGCACCAGGCCGATCTCGCCGACGCCCTTGATCCCGTAGGGCGCCCGGGGCTGGGGCCGCTCGACCAGGACCACGTCGATCGGCGGCACGTCCTTGGCCCGCAGGATGCCGAGCTGGCGCAAGGTCATGGCGGTGGGCCGGGCCTCGCCGTCGGTCGGGAAGTCCTCGGTCAGGGCGTAGCCGAGGCCCATGTGCACCGACCCGAGCACCTGGCCCTCGCACAGCAGCGGGTTGACGGCCCGACCGACGTCGTGCACCGCCACGACCCGCTCGATCTCGCCGCTGTCGCGGTCCATGACGACGAGCTGGGCCGCGTAGCCGAAGGTCGAGTGGATGGTCGGGCGCTCGACCGTGCCGAGGGCCTGGGTCCAGTCGACCCGGTACTCGCCCTCGTAGTCGACGCCCGGCCGGCAGCCGTCGGCGCACGCCGTGCGGCACGCGTCCGCCACCGAGCCCGCGCCCATCAGCGTCCCCCGGCTGCCGGTGGTCTGGCCGGCGCCCAGCTCGCGGCTGGTGTCGACGACGACCCGGACCCGCTCGGGGGCCACGCCCAACTCCTCCACCGCCACCTGGAGGGCCACGGTGTGGACGCCCTGGCCCATCTCGGTCCAGCAGTGGCGGACCTCGACCGAGCCGTCCTCGTCGAACCGGACGACCGCCCTGGCCACCTCCTTGAACCCGTTGCCGAGCCCGGAGTTCTTGAGCCCGAGCCCGAGGCCGACCGCCTTGCCGGCCGCGGTGGCCTCCTCCCAGTGGGGGCGGACGGCGTCGAGGCAGTCCCGGGCGCCGAGGCAGCCGTCGTCCATGACCTGCCCGGGTCCCCAGCTGAGGCCGGGCATGACGACGTTGCGCGAGCGGATCTCCCAGCGGTCGATGCCGGCCTCCTCGGCCAGGCGGTCGAGCACGCCCTCGGTGGCGAACTGGGCCTGGTTGGCGCCGAAGCCCCGGAACGCCCCGCACACCGGGTTGTTGGTGCGGACGGCGACGGCCTCGACGTCGACCACCGGCCACGAGTAGGGCCCGCTGGCGTGGCCGGCGGCCCGCTCCAGCACCTTCATGCCGACCGAGGCGTAGGGGCCGGAGTCGCCGACGATGCGGGCCTTGAGTGCGGTCACCTTGCCGTCGGCGTCGCAGCCGGCCCACACCTCGGCCCTGACCGGGTGGCGCTTGGGGTGGACGTGCAGCGACTCCTCCCGGCTGAACGTGCACTTGACCGGCTGCTGGATCAGCCAGGCGGCGAGGGCGGTCTGGGTCTGGTTGGCGCAGTCCTCCTTGCCGCCGAACGCACCCCCGTTGGCGACGAGGTGGACGAGGACGCGGCTCTCGTCGAGGCCGAGGACGTCGGCGATCTGGCGGCGGTCGTCCCACACGCCCTGGCCACCGGAGAACACCTCCAGGGTCCCGTCGTCGTGGGGGACCGCCAGCGTCGACTCTGGCTCGAGGAACGCGTGCTCGATGCGCTGGGTCTGGAACACCTCGTGGACGGTGTGGGCGCTGGCGGCCAGGGCGGCGTCGACCCCGGTGCCGCCACCGTCGTCCCGGGCGTAGGTCGACCGGGAGAGCACATTGGGCTCGGCCGGGTCGCCGATCTCCCACACCGCCGGCTCGTCCGCATCGAGCGCGGCGAGCGCGTCGGCGAACGGTGCCAGCGGCCGGTACTCGACCGCCACCAGCTCGGCGGCCCGGCGGGCGGTGGCCCGGTCGTGCGCCACGACGAGGGCCAGCAGGTCGCCCGTGTACGACGTCCGCCCGCCCACGGGGATGAACACCGGCCAGTCGCGGTGGATCAGCCCGATGCGCAGCTCGCCCGGCACGTCGGCGGCGGTGAGGACCCGCTCGACGCCGGGGACGGCGGCCGCCGCGGTCGTGTCGATCGCCACGATGTCGGCCCGGGCGTGCTCGGCGAGCACGGGAGCGGCGTGGAGCATCCCCGGGATGCGCATGTCGTCGATGTAGGGCTTGTCGCCCAGCGCCAGATCGCCGGCCTCGTACTTGGGGACGCGGCCGCCGACGCCGGCGGTGCGCAGATCGACCGGCGTCCCGGTGCCCGCGGCCAGGAGGTCGACGGCGTCGAGGATCGGGTGGTAGCCGGTGCACCGGCACAGGTGCCCGCCGAGGTGGCGGGCGGCCTTGTCCCGGGTGAGGGCCGGGCCGTCCTTGTCGACCAGGTACTTGGTCCGCATGACGATGCCGGGCGTGCAGAACCCGCACTGCAGCCCCCCGGTGGCGGCGAACGCGGTCGCGTACCGCTCGCGCTCGTCGGCGGGCAGGCCCTCCAGGGTGGTGACCGCCTTGCCGGCCACCCGGTCGAGCGCGAGGTTGCAGGCCACCGCGGGCTTCCCGTCGATCAGCACCGTGCAGCACCCGCACTGCCCCGACGGCGAGCAGCCGTCCTTGGGGCTGGTGACGTCGAGCTCCTCCCGCAGCGCCGCCAGCAGGTGAGGGTGGTCCCCCACCGCCACGGGACTCCCGTTCAGGACGAAGCTCACGGCCACGGGTACCAGGTTGGCACGTCTCAACAAAGTGTTGAAACCCTGTTCCGGCGTCACTGAGCCGGAATGTGAAGGCTGAGGGACGCCAGAATGCGTGGATGGCCTCGACGCTGCGCCTGAACCACGCCACCTCCGCCCTGCCGGTGGGCGCCGAGCCGGGGCCGGCGGTGCACGTTTTTCACCAGCGGCTGCCCGGGTACGCGCCGACGCCGCTGCGAGAGATGCCCGGGCTGGCGGCCGTCGCCGGGGTCGAGCGGGTGCTGGTCAAGGACGAGGGGTCGCGGTTCGGGCTGCCCGCGTTCAAGGTGCTGGGCGCGTCGTGGGCGACCTATCGGGTGCTGTGCGAGCGGCTCGGGGTCGAGCCCGCGTGGTCGTCGCTCGACGAGTTGGCGGCGATCGTGGCCGAGCGGCTGGGGCCGTTGCGGCTCGTGGCCGCCACCGACGGGAACCACGGGCGGGCGGTGGCCCGGATGGCCAAGCTGCTCGGGCTGGGCTCGACCATCGTCGTCCCGGACGGGACCGCCGACGCCCGCATCGCCGGGATCGAGAGCGAGGGGGCCGAGGTCGTCGTGCTGCCCGGGACGTACGACGACGCCGTGCTGTTCACGGCCGAGATGGCCGACGACCGCACGCTGGTCGTGTCCGACACCTCGTGGCCCGGCTACGAGGAGGTCCCCCGCTGGGTCATCGAGGGCTACACCACGATCTTCACCGAGATCGAGGGCCAGCTGGCCGGGAGCGGGCACCCGCCGGTCGACGCCGCCTTCGTCCCGCTCGGGGTCGGGGCGCTGGGCGCG
>Ga0209382_10000269_pt1 | contig 83788 bp, 66 predicted proteins | sample SoiMetdeltSBSDD5_FD_187599 | JGI IMG/M metagenome (GOLD analysis project Ga0209382, IMG submission 187599) | Bulk soil microbial communities from a Populus tree surrounding site in Tennessee, USA - Soil MetaG P. deltoides SBSDD5 (SPAdes) (version 2) | ecosystem: Environmental > Terrestrial >... | reverse complement strand
GTGCCTGGTGACCGCAGCCGCCACCTCCGGCCGGTTTCTCGATACCGCAGAGCGTCTGGTGATCGAGACCCTGGCCGCCGATCTGGTCGACTTCAACCGGTTCGATCAAGGGGTCGCGGCCTTGGAGGAGGAATTCGCGCGAGTTGTCGAGCGACCGCCGATCATCCTCGACCCGGCCGCGGTTTCCGTCCTCGAGGAGAGTCCACAGGCCTGGCAGCTTCCCCTGGGTGCGTCGTTTCACCTGACCAGCGCGTTCGAGCAGTTGCTCTCGCTTCAGCTCGAAGCGAAGTTCCGTCCCCTGGTGCTCTGGTGGACCGATGGATCGTCAGTCGTCGAACCGAGCTGGCTGGTGCTCAAGGGGCTGCCCGGACCGTCGCTGTATCCCGCCTTCCTGCAAGGGGGCTGGAACGAGCGCCGCTGGCGGACCGTCCCTGTTCATGTACCGGACGACCCTACGCTTCCCAACATCGCACGGCCCGATCTCGAATCGCCGCTCTCGTTCCGATCCGCGGCCGCGACCGACGTCGGCCGCGCGCGGACCAACAACGAGGACGGTTTTCTCGAGCGGCCCGACGCCGGTCTGTGGGCAGTCGCCGACGGGATGGGCGGCCATAGCCACGGGGAGGTGGCCAGCCGCATGGTGTGTGACGCGCTGGCTGATTTTCAGCTCGACGGCACGTTCGAGGAGGCGGTCGAGGCGACCTCCCGGCGGCTGCGGGACGTCAACGACCACCTCCTGCGCCAGGCCAAGAGCTCCCACCCGGCGGACCGCAGCGGCAGCACGGTGGTCGCGTTGCTGCTGCGAGGCGTTCGATCCGCGGTGCTGTGGGCCGGCGACAGCCGCGTGTATCGCTGGCGCGCCGGCAAGCTGGAACAGCTGAGCCAGGATCACAGCCTGGCGGCGATTTCCGGCCCCGGTGCCGCCGAATCCAGCGTGATCACCCGCGCGGTCGGCGTCCAGCCGGATCTCGCCCTCGACGTCCACCGCGACGCCGTTCAGGCGGACGATCGATTCCTGCTCTGTTCCGACGGCCTGACCCGGGTGGTCTCCGAGGCACAGATATCCACCCTGATGGAAACATCGGATCTCCGCGCCGCGGTCGACGGCCTGATTCAGGCCACCCTCGACGCCGGCGCTCCGGACAACGTCACCGTGCTGATCGCCGAGGCCTTCCGGTAATGTCCGCCACCGTGTGGTGCTCGCGTTCCGGTATAGAATGCGCAGGCTCGATGCACGACGACCGTCTTTCAGGTGCCCGGAAATCCCCGGCCGGTGCACGACGATACCGCTGTCGCCAGCTGACGGCTGCTGACCCCGTCCCCGTCTGCGGCTGCGATCGCGAGACCTGGCGATGAGCGCGGAGTGGGATGCCGATGGACTGATGGCGCCGATTTCGGCCGATCAGCCGTGCGGCCAGAACCTGGACGAAGCGCCGGTTCTCCCCGGAGCTCAGATCGCCATCCTGAGCGAGTTCGACGGCCTGCGGTTGTTCGGTCAGGCCCGTTCGCCCGAAGCGCCGCCCGAAGTTGACACGGAAGACGGGTTGCGCGAAGCGGCGAAGGTCAGGCCTCCGATCGAGTGGGATCGGGTCCGCAATGAAGCGATCGAGGGGCTCCGCAAGACCAAGGATCTCCGGTTGCTGGCGTATCTCGCGACGGCGTTCCTGCGGACCGATGGTCTCCCCGCGTTCACCACGGCGCTCACGACCGCTTCGCAGTGGCTCGAGACCTACTGGCCGCAGCTCTATCCGCCGCTGGACGAAGGCGATGCGATGGCTCGCCGGAATGCCCTGAACTGCTTCGCGGATCCGATGGCGGTCGTCGATCGGGTGTGGCGGCTGCCGATCGTGGAGAGCCGTCAGCACGGCCGATTCAGCCTGCGCGATGTCGACATCGCGAGCGGTCAGGCGCAGCCGACCGCGAACGAGAACCGGCCGGATGACCGTGCCCTCAAGGAGGCGCTCAAGGAAATCCCGACCGAAGAGCTGACGGCGATGCAGCGGCACCTCACCGCGGCGACGGCCGCGTTGAGCGGGATCGACTCCCGGATGCGGGCCGAGGGCGGGCCGGACGTGGCGCCGGACTTCGGTCCGTTGACGACGCAGCTGGCCAAGCTGAATCGCGTCTATCGGGAACAACTGGCGTCCCGCTCCGGGGGGGTGGTGCCCGGCGAGGCGGTCGAGGCAGGCGGTGTTCCTGCCGCCGCAGCGGTGGGCTTTACCGGTGGCGCGATTCAGTCGCGTCAGGACGCAGTTCGGGCGCTGGATGCGGTGGCGGAGTACTTCCGCCGGAACGAGCCCTCCAGCCCGATTCCGCTGTTCGTGGAACGTGCCAAACGGCTGGTGGCCAAGGATTTCCTGGAAGTGCTGGCGGATATCGCCCCTGACGCGCTCGCCGTGGCGCGTTCGGCGGGCGGACTCAAAGCAGACGAATAGACCCGGCAGTCGTGTGATCGGAGGTACATCGTGGCCAAGGCGAGCAGTCAGAAATTCATCGCGCGCAATCGGGCGCCGCGCGTCCAGATCGAATACGACGTGGAGCTCTACGGCGCCGAGAAGAAAGTCCAGTTGCCGTTCGTCATGGGCGTCCTGGCGGACCTGTCAGGCAAGCCCACGGAGCCGCTCCCCCCGGTGGCGGATCGCAAGTTCCTCGACATCGACGTCGACAACTTCGACAGCCGGATGAAGGCCATGAAGCCCCGCGCCGCGTTCCAGGTGCCGAACACCCTGACCGGCGAAGGCAACCTCAGCGTCGAGTTGACCTTCGAGAGCATGGACGACTTTTCGCCGGCGGCGATCGCCGGCAAGGTCGATGCGCTCAGCAAGCTGCTCGAAGCCCGCAAGCAGCTGGCGAACCTCATTACGTATATGGATGGCAAGAGCGGGGCCGAGGACCTGGTCAGCAAGCTGCTGCAGGATCCCGCCCTGCTGCAGGCGCTTGCCACGACCAAGAAGCCGCAGGAAGAGTCGTCCTAGTCCCTACCCGTGAGCTGAGCGGAGAACCGTCATGGCTGATCTGAAACCCCAGCAAGAGGCGACCTCGGCGATCGGGGCCGTCGACACCAACGACTTCGACTCGCTTCTCAAGAAAGAGTTCAAGCCGAAGACCGACGAAGCGAAGGACGCGGTCGAACGAGCGGTGCGCACGCTCGCCGAGCAGGCGCTGTCGCAAACGAAACTGATTAGCAGCGATGTCGTCAAATCTATCGAGGCGATCATCGCGCAACTCGATAAGAAGCTCACGGAGCAGATCAACCTGATCCTGCACCATGAAGACTTCCAGAAGCTCGAAGGCGCGTGGCGCGGACTTCACTACCTCGTGAACAACACCGAAACCGACGAGATGTTGAAGATTCGATTTATGAACATCAGCAAGTCTGATCTCGGCAAGACCCTCAAACGCTTCAAGGGCACCGCCTGGGATCAGAGCCCGCTCTTCAAGAAAGTCTACGAGGCGGAATACGGGCAATTCGGCGGCGAGCCGTTCGGGTGCCTGGTCGGTGACTACTACTTCGATCAAACGCCGCCGGACGTCGAGCTGCTCGCGGAGATGGCGCAGACGGCCGCCGCGGCACACGCGCCGTTCATCGCCGGTGCCTCGCCCACGATCATGCAGATGTCGTCGTGGCAGGAGCTGGCCAACCCGCGCGACCTGACGAAGATCTTCACGACCCCGGAATACGCAGCGTGGCGCTCGCTTCGCGAGTCGGACGACTCACGCTACCTCGGGCTCGCCATGCCGCGCTATCTCTCGCGACTGCCCTACGGCGCGAAGACGAGCCCGGTCGAAGATTTCGCGTTCGAAGAGGATACCGGCGCCGCCGATCACAGCAGGTACACGTGGGCGAACGCTGCCTACGCGATGGCCGTGAACATCAACCGCTCGTTCAAGCTGTATGGCTGGTGTTCGCGGATCCGCGGCGTGGAATCGGGTGGCGCGGTCGAAGGCCTGCCGGTGCACACCTTCCCGACCGACGACGGCGGCGTCGACATGAAGTGCCCGACGGAAATCGCGATCAGCGACCGCCGGGAGGCCGAGCTCGCGAAGAACGGGTTCATGCCGCTGCTGCATCGCAAAAATTCGGATTTCGCGGCGTTCATCGGCGCGCAGTCGGTGCAGAAACCGTTCGAGTACACCGATCCCGACGCGACCGCGAATGCCAACCTGGCGGCGCGGCTCCCGTACCTGTTCGCGTGCTGCCGCTTCGCCCACTACCTGAAGTGCATCGTCCGCGACAAGATCGGCTCGTTCAAGGAGCGCGACACGATGCAGGAATGGCTGCAGCGCTGGATCATGAACTACGTGGACGGCGACCCCGCGCACTCGTCGGAGTCGACGAAGGCGCAGCGGCCGCTGGCCGCCGCCGAGGTCCAGGTCGCGGAAGTGGAAGGCAATCCGGGCTATTACTCGGCGAAGTTCTTCCTCCGCCCGCACTATCAGCTGGAAGGGCTCACCGTGTCGCTGCGGCTAGTCTCGAAGCTGCCCTCGGCGAAGGCGGGTTAGCTCTGGATCGCGGTCGGACGATTTCGCCTTCTTGGGTCGTTGTTCACGGATAGGAGCGTTACGTTATGGCATCAGACATTTTCGGGAAGCTCGGGGACATCAAAGGGGAATCGCTCGACGCCAAGCACAAGGACGAAATCGAGATTCTCTCGTACTCATGGGGTGTGTCGAACGCCGGGTCCATGGCCCACGGGAGCGGCGGTGGTGAGGGCAAGGCCACCTTCCACGACCTCTCGTTCGTCCACAAAATCGACAAGGCGTCGCCGGTCCTGCTGCAGGCCTGCGCGACCGGCACCCACATCAAGGAAGCCACCATCACCCACCGCAAGGCCGGCAAGGAACAGCACGAATACCTGATCGTGAAGCTGAACGACGTCATCATCACAGGCGTGACCCACGGCGGCAGCGGTGATGGCCACTCGGAGAACGTCAGCCTGTCGTTCGCGAAGGTCGACTTCTCGTACAAGGCACAGAAGGCGGACGGTTCGCTGGATGCCCCGGTCGCCTTCAAGTACGACTTGAAAGCGAACAAGATCGCTTAGTCAAAAGAGGGTACTCAGGTGGGCGTACCGCTTTCCGATTCCGCCGCCTCCCGCGCCGGCGCCGGCGACATGTTCCTCAGTGTCAATGGCGCCCGCCACGGGCAGATCTCCGGTGAGGCACACGACGAGAAACACAAGAACGAGGTCGAGGTGCTCGGCTGGTCATGGGGAATGCAGGGGAAGGCGTCGCTCGGCGGCGGCGGCGCCACGGGGAAGGCCACGATGCGCGAGCTACGGATCATCAAGCGGGTCGACAAGGCGTCGACGGCGCTGATGGCCGCCCTGCGCACCAACGAGGCCATCAAGCAGGCGGTGCTGACCGTCCGCAAGTCCGGCAAGCTCCCCCTCGAGTACTTCAAGATTAAGATCGAGGACGGGCGGGTCATGTCGCTCGACATCGAAGCCGGAGACGAGTCGAGCTCCTCGACGCTGCTCGAGAAAGTCACCTTCTCGTTCAACAAGATCAGCATCGAGTACACGCCCCAGGGGCCTGACGGCAACGCCCTGGGGAGCACGAGCTTCGAGGATCAGTGGAACCCGAGCTAGGACACTAGCCCCGGATCAAACAATGACACTTTCGGAAGCGGCCGAGCGAAGTCTGAAGGACGGCGATCCCGCTGCGGCGCTGGCGCGCCTGCAGGAAGACGTCCGCGCGAAACCTTCTGACGCGAAGCTTCGCGTCTTTCTGTTTCAGCTCCTGTGCGTGGTCGGGCAGTGGGAGCGCGCGCTCAACCAGCTGCGGGTGGCCTCCGAGCTCGAACCGCTCGCCTTGCCGATGGCGCAGATGTACGGCGAGGCCGTCCGCTGCGAAGCCATTCGCACCGCGGTCTTCGAAGGCCAGAAGTCGCCGATGATCCTGGGCCAACCGGATCAGTGGCTCGCGCTGCTCATCGAGTCGCGGCTCCGCGCCGGGCGCGGCGAGGCCGCGCATTCCGAGGAGCTCCGGCTGCGCGCGTTCGAAGAAGCACCCGGATCCAGCGGTGAGATCGACGGTCGGCCATTCGACTGGCTGGCCGACGCCGACTCGCGCCTCGGGCCGGTCATGGAAGCCATCATCAACGGGAAGTACTACTGGGTGCCGTTCTCCCGGCTGACCAGGGTCACGATGGAAGCCCCCGAGGATCTCCGCGATCTGGTGTGGATGCCCGCCCATCTCGATTTCGACAACGGCGGCGAGTCGCTGGCCCTCATCCCGACGCGTTATTCGGGCTCGGAATCCTCCGACGACGGCGCCATCGCCCTCGCCCGCAAGACCTCGTGGGAATCGATTGGCGGCGACGCCTACCGCGGCCTCGGCCAGCGCATCCTCGCCACGGATGACGGCGAGACGCCGATTCTGGAGATCCGCACGATCACCGTCCATCAGGAAGGGGCTGCGGCTAGCGAGCCTCCAGGCGTGGCCAGTGCCTGATCAGCGAACCCCACAGGAGCAGCTGCAGCCGGCGCTGCTCGACCGCCTGACCGACGAGGAGCCGGACAAGAAGCTCGAGCCCCGCCAGATGCGCGTGATGTCGAAGAAGCGCATGCGCGAAGCCGTGCTGCGCGATCTCGCCTGGCTGTTCAACACGACGCGCCTCGATCCCAACATGGACGCGGGGAAGTTTCCCTACGCCCGGAAGTCCGTCATCAACTTCGGCCTTCCCGCGCTGGCGGGCCAGACCTCGTCGTCGCTCGAGGTGACGGATCTCGAGCGCGCGGTGCGCCAGTCCATCCTGGATTTCGAACCGAGGATCCTGCCGGCCTCCCTGCGCGTCCGCGCGCTCGAGGTTGGCAACTTCGAGAATCACAACGTCATCGGCGTCGAGATCTCGGGACAGCTGTGGTCCCAGCCGATTCCGATCGACCTGCTGGTGCGGACGGAGATCGATCTCGAGACCGGGCAGGTTGAAGTCTCGGATCTCGCGCCGCGGGCGATCTGATGGATCCGCGCCTTCTTCACTACTACAACCTCGAGCTCCAGCACCTCCGCGAAATGGGGGGCGAGTTCGCCCAGCAGTTCCCGAAGATCGCGGCCCGTCTCGGCATGAGCGGCCTGGAGGTGACCGACCCGTACGTCGAGCGCCTGCTCGAAGGCGCCGGCTTTCTCGCGGCCCGCGTGCAGCTGAAGCTCGACTCGGAGTTTCCGCGCTTCACGCAGTCGCTGCTCGAGATCATCTATCCACACTTCCTCGCGCCGACGCCGTCGATGCTGGTCGCGCACCTCCAGCCGGACAAGGACGATCCCAGCCTGGCGGGCGGCGCCCGGACGGTGCCTCGCGGGACAACGCTCCACGCGATCGCGCCGGCCGAGGACTCGACCGCCTGTGAATTCAGGACCGCCCACGACGTCACGCTGCTGCCGCTCGAGATCGCCGCTGCCGGATATTTTTCCTTCGCGCCGGATCTGCCGCTCACGAGCCTCCAGATCGCGCAGCAGATCAAGGGCGGGCTGCGCATCCGCCTGAAGACGACCGCCGGGCTCAAGCTCGAGCAGATCAAGTTCGATCGGCTGTGTATCTATCTCGCCGGCCGCGATGACGTGGCCAACAAGCTCCTGGAGCTGGTTCTCGCCGCCGGCGTCGGAGTACTGGTGCGACCGGTTGGAGGCCGTCCGCAGGACATCAGTCTCCTGCCGCCCTCCGCGATACAACCGATCGGGTTCACCGACCAGGAGGCGCTGCTTCCAGTCAGCGTTCGGTCGTTTCAGGGATACCGGCTGCTCCAGGAGTATTTTTCGTTCCCGCACCGCTACCGGTTCTTCGAGATCACCGGCCTGTCGCCGAGCCTCAGGAAAATGGCGGCCACCGAAGTGGAGCTCGTCGTTCTTCTCGGGCGCGGCGAGGCGACGCTCGAGAGCATGGTGGACGCGTCGAACCTGCAGCTGTTCTGCACGCCCGCGATCAACCTGTTCGAGAAGCCGCGGATCGATCGCATCCACGTCAACGATTCGAGCTACGAGTTCCACGTGGTCGCGGACCGGACGCGTCCGCTCGACTACGAGGTCTACCAGGTGACCGAGGTCGTTGGCCATGGCGCCGGCGACGATACGGAGCAACGGTTCCTGCCGTTCTACTCGGCGACCAGCAGCGACGCCGAACACCGTCAGGCCGCGTACTTCACGACCAGGCGCGAGCCACGACTGGTCTCGCAGGAACAGAAGCGGCGCGGATCGAGATCGAGCTACATCGGCAGCGAAGTGTTCCTCTCGCTCGTGGATTCCGCGCAGGCGCCGTACTCGTCCGACCTGCGGCAGCTCTCGCTCCGGGCGCTCTGCACGAACCGGGATCTCGTCCTGCAGATGCCGATCGGCCTGGGACAGACCGACTTTTCGCTCAATATCGCGGCGCCGGTGACCAGCGTCCGCGTCCTGAGCGGTCCAAGCCGTCCCTATGGAGCCGTCGCCGAGGGCGCGATCGCCTGGCGAACCATCAGCCACCTGTCGCTCAACTATCTGTCGCTCGTGAACGCCACCGGGCAGCAGGGAGCCACGGCGCTCCGCGACCTGCTCGAGCTGTACGCCACGACCGCGGACATCAGCGCGAGGCGGGAGATCGAGGGGATCCGGTCCGTGAACGTCCGCCGCGTCGTCCGCCGCCTCCCGAGCCGGGGCCCGATCGCCTTCGGTCGCGGCATCGAGATTACGGTCGAAGTGGACGAGATGGGGTTCGAGGGCGGAAGCGCATTTCTCATGGGAGCCGTGCTGGACCGATACTTCGCGCGCTACGTGTCGATCAATTCGGTGACCGAAACGGTGTTGCGATCGCAGAGTCGAGGCGAGATCAATCGATGGGCGCCAACCTGGGGCACGAGACCGACGCTCTGAACTTTCTCGCAGACCTGGCGCGGGAGCCGTATCGGTACGACTTCTACCAGACGCTGCGCCGGCTCGAGTGCCTGTACGACAACAAGCCACGGTGGGGAATGGCGCTCCGGCCGGTTGACGAGGCCGTGCGGCTTGGACAGGATCCCGACGTGGCGTTTGCGCCGGCTCCGCTCGCATCGCTCGAATGGGGGCGGGATGGAGCCCCGCCGCGGCTGCAGGTCAGGCTCTTCGGTCTGCTCGGCCCGAACGGCCCAATGCCGATTCACATCACCGAGTACGCACGGCATCGCCTGCGGCAGGCCGGCGACCCGACGCTGAGCCGCTTCCTCGATCTTTTTCATCATCGGTTCATCGCGCTGTTCTACCGGGCGTGGGCCCAGGCCCAGCCGCACGTCAATCGTGATCGGCCCGACCACGATCGTTTTCATGTGTACATCGGCTCGTTCATCGGTGCCGCTCCCGAGTCGTTGCGGCACCGCGACACGGTTCCGGATCTGGCGAGGCTCCATCACGCAGGGACACTGGTCCGGCACGTCCGGAACGCCGAGGGCCTGTCGTCGATCATCCGTCAGTTCTTCCGCGTGCCGGCGGCGATCGAGGAGTTCGTCGGCCATTGGTTGCGGCTGGCGCCGGCGGAGCGGAGCTACCTGCGCCGCGATGGCACCGCGCTCGGATCGGGCGCCGTGCTCGGGGCGCGCGTCTGGGATCATCAGAGCAAGTTCCGGATTCACCTGGGCCCGCTCACGCTGGCTCAGTACGAAGCCTTTCTGCCGGCGACCGCCGCGAACCGCACCGGCGGAACCCTGCTCCGCAAGCTCACCGACTGGGTGAGGTTCTATCTCTGTTTCGAGCTTGATTGGGACGTCCGCCTGGTGCTGAAGCGGGACGAAGTGCCGCGATTGACGCTGGGCATCGCCGGGCAACTGGGCTGGACGACGTGGCTGGGCACGCGGAAGGCGGCGACCGACGCTGCCGACCTGTGCCTGGATGGTGAAGCATTCGTGACACAGGCTGGGGTGGCATGAGCGAAATCAGCCGTTCTTCATCGTTCGGAAAGCTCAATAGCGTGGCATTCAAGGCCATTGAGAGCGCGACCGTGTTCTGCAAGCTGCGCGGCAATCCGTATGTCGAGCTGGTGCACTGGATCTCCCAGATCCTGCAGTCTGCCGACTCCGACATGCACCGCATCGTCCGGCACTTCGAGGTGGACTCGTCGCGACTCGCCAAGGACATCACCGAGGCGCTCGATCGCCTGCCGCGCGGCGCGACGTCGATCTCGGACTTTTCCACGCACATCGAGACGGCGGTCGAGCGCGGATGGGTCTACGCCACGCTGATGTTCGGCGACAACCGCGTGCGCACCGGTCACCTCGTGGTCGGCATGCTCAAGACGCCGTCGCTGCGCAATGCGCTGGTGGCCATCTCGCGGCACTTCGAGGCGGTGAAGGTGGAGACGCTCACCGACGATTTCGCACGAATCGTCAAGGGATCGCCGGAGGATGCCCTGGCGGCGAACGACGGTACATCCCTGGCGGGACCGGGTGAAGCCAGCGACGCGATGTCGCCGGCGCAGATGGGGAAGCACGAAGCGCTCAAGCGCTACGCGACCAATCTCACCGAGCGTGCACGAAACGGTCAGCTCGATCCGGTCACCGGCCGCGACGAGGAGATTCGGCAGATCGTCGACATCCTGATGCGCCGGCGCCAGAACAACCCGATCCTGACCGGCGAGGCCGGCGTCGGCAAGACCGCGGTCGTCGAGGGTTTTGCCGCGCGAATCGCCGGCGGCGACGTTCCGCCTCCGCTCAAGAACGTTCACGTCTACACGCTCGACATCGGCCTCCTGCAGGCCGGCGCCAGCATGAAGGGGGAATTCGAGAACCGGCTGCGGCAGGTGATCGAAGAAGTCCAGGCGTCGCCGGAACCGATCATTCTCTTCGTCGACGAGGCGCATACGTTGATTGGCGCGGGCGGGGCCGCCGGCACGGGGGACGCGGCGAATCTCCTGAAGCCGGCGCTCGCCCGCGGCACCCTGCGCACGATTGCGGCCACGACCTGGGCCGAATACAAGAAGTACATCGAGAAGGATCCGGCTCTCACCCGGCGTTTCCAGGTGGTCCAGGTCGCCGAGCCAAGTGAAGAGAAGGCGACGCAGATGGTGCGCGGTGTGGCGTCGATGCTCGAGAAGCACCATCGAGTGATGCTGCTCGACGAGGCGCTCGAAGCGGCTGTCCGCCTGTCGCATCGGTACATCCCCGCGCGTCAGTTGCCGGACAAAGCCGTGAGCCTGCTCGACACCGTCTGTGCGCGCGTGGCGATCAGCCAGCACGCCGTCCCGCCGCAGCTCGAGGACTGCCGGCGCACCATCGAGGCGCTGAACATCGAGCTCGGGATCATCGGCCGCGAGGAGGCCGTCGGCGTGAACGCCGCCGATCGTCGCAAGGTCTGTGAGGAAAAGCTCGCGGCGGCGGAGGCGCGGCGCGTCGAGCTCGAAGCGCGATGGGAGGGAGAGAAGGCGCTGGCGGACCGGCTGCTCGATATCAGGGGCAAGCTTCGCCAGGCCGCGGACGCCGAGAAGGCGCCTGCCGTCGCCGCCGCAGGTGCGGGTCCGGCAGCGGTCACCGGAGCAATGACGCCGGAAGAGCGGTCGACGCTGCTCGCGGAATTGGGCGAGCTGCAGAAAAAGCTCACCGCGCTGCAGGGTGAATCGCCGCTGATCCTCCCGAGCGTGGACGAGCAGGCGGTCGCCGCGGTCGTGGAAGACTGGACCGGCGTGCCGGTCGGCCGGATGGTGAAAAACGAGGTCGAGTCGTTGTTGAACCTGGCCGAAACGCTCAATCAGCGCGTCGTCGGCCAGCGCCACGCGCTCGACATGATTGCGAAGCGTATTCACACCTCGCGGGCCAAGCTCGACAATCCCAACAAGCCTATCGGCGTCTTCATGCTGTGCGGACCCTCAGGAGTCGGCAAGACCGAGACGGCGCTGACCCTGGCCGAAGCGCTCTATGGCGGTGAGCAGAATGTCATCACCATCAACATGAGCGAGTTCCAGGAGAAACACACCGTCTCGACGCTCAAGGGGTCGCCGCCCGGGTACGTCGGCTACGGCGAAGGTGGCATCCTGACCGAAGCGGTTCGACGGCGTCCTTACAGCGTCGTCCTGCTCGACGAAATCGAGAAAGCCCACTCGGACGTCCACGAATTGTTCTTCCAGGTCTTCGACAAGGGGTGGATGGAGGACGCCGAGGGCCGCTACATCGATTTCAAGAACACGGTCATCCTGTTGACATCGAACGTCGGGACCGAGCTGATCGTCAGTATGTGCAAGGATCCCGAGCTCATGCCGGAACCGGAAGGCATCGCCAAGGCGCTTCGCGAGCCGCTGCTGAAGAAATTTCCGGCGGCGCTGCTGGGCCGCCTGGTGGTCGTTCCGTACTACCCCCTGAGCGACGCGATCCTGGCCAGCATCGTCCGCCTCCAGCTGGGCCGGATCGCCAAACGGGTCACCGACCACCACAAGATCCCGTTCACCTTCGACGACGAGGCTGTGAAGTTGATCGTCAGCCGTTGTACGGAAGTCGAGAGTGGCGGCCGTATGATCGACGCGATTCTGACCAACACCGTCCTCCCGGCCATCAGTCATGAGTTCCTCAAACGGACGATCGCTGGTGAGACGATGCGAGGTGTACGGCTGGCGGCTGCGAACGGCAGTTTCGACTATCGGTTTGATTGAGCATTAGGCGCGCCACGGGCGCGCCCATCCGCCTTCGCTGAAGCTCCGGCGGACAAGCCGGAGCGGAGCGAACATGAACTGAGGCGCTTGCCCGCCGTAGCCTTGGCGAAGGCGGGAGTGACGGTGTAGGGGAGTCCGAGGGGCGAAGCCCCCCGGATCTAGTCAGACGGGCCGGGAACTGCTTCCGGCCGGAACCGGATGGTGCACCGTGTTTGGCGAAGGCATGCAGGATCTGCTGGGTCAACGCCTCGAAGACGACGAGGCCAATCTTCCGACCCGCGAGCTGACCATCGAAGAGGCGGTCGAGATCGCGATCGGGTTGCACCGCGACGGCCGGCTCGCGGAAGCCGAGGTCGTCTACAAGGAGATCCTGGAGGTCCAGCCCGATCACCCGAGCGCACTGCATTACGCCGGCGTTCTCGCGCATCAGGCTGGCCGGAGTGAGGACGCGGTCGCGCTGATCGAGAAGAGCCTCGCGCTGATCCCGGATCGCGCCGACTGGTACAGCAATCTCGGGATCGTGCAGCAGGAACGGGAAAAACTGGACGAGGCGATTGCGGCGTACCACCGCGCCATCGAGCTCGATCCCACCCACGGCAACGCCTACAACAATCTGGGGGTGCTGCTGCGGGCGACCGGCAAGCCGGTCGAAGCCGAAGAGGCCTATCGCACCGCGATCCGGATCAATCCCGAGCACATCGACGCCTATACCAATCTCGGAATCCTGCTCGGCGGCCTGAAGCGGTCGGACGAATCGGTCGCCTGTTTCTGCAAGGTGATCACCCTCAGACCGAGGCACCGCGAAGCCCGCAGGCTCATGGCCCTGGCCCACTGCACGATTGGTGAAGTCGACCGCGCGGTGCAGATTTTCGAGGAGTGGCTCGCCGAGGAACCGGAGGATTCGATTGCCCTCCACATGCTGTCGGCGTGCACCGGCCGGGACACTCCGGCGCGCGCCTCGAACAGTTTCGTGGAGCGAACGTTCGACGGTTTTGCCTCGAGCTTCGAATCCAAGCTGGCCAAACTCCAGTACCGGGCGCCGGCGCTGGTGAGCGCCATGCTCGACGACGCCGGTCTCGAGGCGGCCAGGCAACTCGACGTGCTCGATGCCGGATGTGGAACCGGGCTGTGCGGGGCGCTGGTCTCGCCATATGCGCGCCACCTGACCGGGGTCGACCTGTCGAATGGCATGCTCGCGCAGGCCAGGGAGAAAGCCGTTTACGACGAGCTGCTGCAGGCCGAGCTCACCGGTTTCCTGCGCGACCACCCGGATCGCTTCGACGTGATCGTGTCGGCGGACACGCTGGTGTACTTCGGCGCGCTCGAGGAAGTCGTCGCCGCGGCGGCTGGCGCACTCCGGAAGGGCGGCGTGATGATCTTCACTGTCGAGCATGCGGCCGCAGACAGCGTCCAGGACTACCATCTGGAGCTTCACGGCCGCTATACGCACGCGCAGCCCTACGTCGAACGGGTGTTGACGGCGGCGGGGTTGACTCCTGAAATCGCCCCAGCCGAGCTGCGGATGGAATCGGGCACGCCGGTGCCGGGTCTGGTGGTCCGCGCACGGAAGGGCTGAGGACTAGAGATGCCCCGAGTGATGGAAATCGTCACCCCCCTCGGCGAGGACGTCCTGCTGTTCCACAGCATGAACGCCCGCGAGGAGATGAACCGGCTGTTCGAGTATCACGTCGACCTGCTCAGTGCGAAGGACGACATCAACCTGGATGAGATCCTCGGAAAGAACGTCACGATCAAGCTGGCGCTGCCGCAGGAGGAGACCAGGTTCTTGAACGGGTATGTGACCCGTTTCGCTCAAGGCGGGACACTCGGGCGGTTCCGGCGGTATCACGCAACGGTTCGGCCGTGGCTCTGGTTCCTGACGCGGACCACGGACTGCCGGATTTTCCAGGAGCAGACCGTCCCGGACATTCTCAAGGCGGTCTTCGCCGATCACGGCGCCGCCGAGTTCAAGTTCGAGCTGACCAGTACCTACCGCAAGCGGACCTACTGCGTGCAATACCGCGAGACCGACTACAACTTCGTCAGCCGCCTGATGGAAGAGGAGGGCATCGGTTGGTACTTCCGCCATGCCGAGGGACACAACACCCTCGTGCTGACGGATTCGACCAGCATGCACACCGCGGCGCCGGGGTGTGAAACGCTCTCGTTCATTTCCGATCTGGAGCAGGTCAGGCCGGAGCTCGAGCACATTCGCGCCTGGGACTTTTCCCGCGAGATTCAACCCGGCGTCTACGTGCACGACGACTACGATCTCGAGCGGCCGGGGGTCGAGCTGAGGACCAGCAGGTCGCTGCCACGCAACTACACGCCGAGCGACTACGAGGTGTTCGATTATCCCGGGTTGTACCAGCAGAAAGGGGATGGGGAGCAGTACGCCGCCGTCCGGATCGACGAGCTGGGCAGCCAGTTCGAGCTCGCGCAGGGGAAGACGAACGCGCGCGGGCTTGCCGTCGGGTTCCTGCTGAAGCTGGAAGACCACCCTCGCGCCGATCAGAACCGGGAATACCTGGTCGTCAGCGCCTCGTACGACCTGTTGTTCGAAAACTACGAATCGTTGCCGGATCCGCGTCCGACCAGCTACAGCTGCGCCTTCGTGGCGATGCCGAGCTCCCAGCAGTTCCGGCCGAAGCGCCGCACCAGGAAGCCGTTCGTGCAGGGACCGCAGACAGCCTTCGTGGTCGGGCCGGCCGGTGAGGAAATCTTCACCGACGAACTCGGTCGCGTGCGGGTGCAGTTCCACTGGGATCGCCGCGGCAAGAACGATCAGCAGAGCTCCTGCTGGATCCGTGTGTCGCAGTACTGGGCCGGCAAGGGATGGGGCGCCATCCACATTCCACGGATCGGTCATGAAGTGATCGTGGATTTCCTGGAGGGGGATCCGGATCAACCGATTGTCGTGGGCCGCGTCTACAACGGCACCAACGTCCCGCCATACAAGCTGCCAGACAACAAGACGCAGTCCGGAGTGAAGAGCCGCAGCTCACTGCAGGGGACGCCGGACAACTTCAACGAGATTCGCTTCGAGGACCTCAAGGGCAAGGAGGAGATCAACATCCACGCGGAGCGGAACCTGAGCACCAGCGTGGAGGCCGATGAAAGTCACAGCGTCGGCCACGACCGCTCGACCAGCATCGACCACGACGACGTGCTGACGGTCAAGCACGATCGGAAGATCATCGTGAAAGAGGGCAACGAGACCCACGTCGTCGAGAAGGGGCAGCGCAGCACGAACGTGAAGCTGCTCGACAAGGTGGACGCCAAGGACATCGAGCAGCATGCGACCTCGCACGTTCACGTCATTGGCGATGGCTACGTCAGCGTCGTGAGCGGCCAGAACGGGATGCAGGTCTATCCCGGCTTCGTGTCGGTCGGGACCAACAAGATGGCGAATCACACCACCTGGGACGGCGGGGGCATTCTCGTCCACGGCGTGCCAAAGGTCACGATCGAGGCCGGAGGTTCGAAGATCGAGATCGAAGGCGGCGGCATCAAGATCACGAGCGCCGCGCCGGTCGAGATCACTGGCTCGATGATCAAGCTGAACTGACGCTCAGTTCAACTTGACGTTCTCGCCTCGCAGCACGACGTCGTCGTGCGCCTCGACTTCGACTTTGCCCATCGTCGCTTCGAGGCGGACCGCTTTGGCCCGCAGGCGAAGATCGCCGGGAATGTCGAGATCGACGTCCGGCTGCAGCAGCCGCACGACCGGCCCTTTCTCCGCCAGATGAACCTCGAGCAGATCCTGGCCGCTCGCCGCGGTCACCAGGATCCTCTCGTCGGGCTGAAGCGTGATTGTCGCAGTCGTCTCGCGGCGGGGCTCCGGCCGCAGGGCGAATCCATCGAGCACGCCGACAATGACCGGTTCAGGATGATTGCTCGGGTTCACGACGATGAGGCGATCGCCGGGCCGGACCGCCAGGCCCTGCAAGGTTGGCAACCACAGCTCGGTGGCAGACTCGTCGGAACCGTGGATCCGGACCAGCACCCGTCCCGTCAGAGTCGGATGGTCGGTGCGGATGCACTCCCCGACGATCGGAGCGGCACCCGTGATTCGCGTGCTGACGTCCGTCACCAGGCTTTCCGCCGCGGCAGTCGGCGCGGGCCGTTTCTGCAGCAGATCGTCCAGCAGTCCGGCAGTATTTTCTTCGCTGGTCGGCTGACGCCGGTGGTTCTCGGCCATCTCACCCTCATGGCGCCTTGCCGGCGCGTCACCTCGATTGGTTGCGATCCGCGGCCTGGAAAGCCCATGGGACGCTATCGCTCGTGTCTCCCGGCCGGAGCGCGACCCACACCCGATCGCCCGGGCCGGGCTGCTGGCCGGACGCGATAACCGGAGATCGCCCTGAGGGAAACACGTAGCGGGCTTCCGCCGGACCTTCCGGCCCCTGAAACTTCATGACGATGGCGAGGCGTGGCTTCACGAGCCGGGTCCGCACCTCGGCTTGAACGACCTCGCCTGCCACCAGCTCCCCCTCCGAGAGCAGACGTCTCTCGGTTTCCCCTTGTCGAAACCAGACCCCACAGAGCATCGAGCCAGCCATCACGAGTGCGGCACACCCGGCAAGCGGAAGGGCGAGCCCTTTGTGACTGGCTCGCATCGGCTCGGGAACGGTGTGGCGGCCCGTGAGGCGGGCGAGGAGGCTCCGGACCCGCCACACGCGAAGAGTGCTGCCCGGAGCGAGCTGAGCAGCGGCCGTGAGCGGCGCTGACGCGCGATCCGTCAGTCGCGTGCCGTCGGGAGCCGTGAGCGCGTACTCGTAGACGACGTAACCGGCCTGGCGCGTGACCGACACGACCGACGCCTCATCGCCGTTGCCCTGGGTGTCCGTGATGCGCAGCCAGGATTCCACCGCGAAGAGTACAGCGAGGCAAAGCAGAACCATCGACAACAGAAGTTGTGTGAGCAGGAACGAGACGGACGGCGCCCAGGGCGGCAGCGGACGCGGCGGAGAAGGCAGCGCGTTCGCGAGGGCCGCAACGACTGCCTGGTAGTCGGGATTCACTCAGGGCCGGCGGCGCCGCGCTCCTCGCGGGCGCGCGCAAGCTGGTCGGCGATCGTCGGCGGCGCTTCGTAGTCGATTGGAGGCCCGCCGTCGACCGACAGCGAAATGGGTATGTGGCGGTGAACACCCGGCACGAAGGGTCTCGGCAGCGCCACCGTTGCGGAGAAGACGAGACAGACGCGGCGATCCGCGACGGTGACGGCTATGGAATTCAGCTTCGGCTCGACCCGCTGGAGCTGGCCGTCGAGTTTCAGGTCGAACACGTGATCGCAGGCGCCATCGAGCCGGAACCCGATGGCCGGGAACTCGGCGTCCATACCTTCCAGAGTGGCGGTTTCGTGGCCCGCGATCGTTTGCAGGGCAAGGCCGTACGAAGCCTCCTGACCGTAGAGCGGGTGTGCCGTCGAGTAGGGAAACCGGAGCCCGGATCGAAAACGCGGCGGAAGGAAACCGCGCTGGACCTCGGGCAGGGAATCGTCTTCGGGGCTTGGGTACCACGCGTCGGTGTCTTCGTGAAAATAGATGTACCTGGGGAACGTGACCGGGTGGACGAAGTCCAGCGCCCACGGCAACGGCTGGCGCCACCACAGGCGCGGATCCCGCACCGCGAGCCGCTCCGCGCTCAGAAGATCCGACGGGTCCTCCAGGCACGGCATCTCGAGAACCGCGTCCTCTACGGGCCTGGGATCGACGAGATATCCGCGGCCGAACGGGTTGCGTGGATAGAGGCCGGGATGATCGACAACCAGCAGCATCCGCGTCAACAGATCATCGCCGCGATCGTTGGGCACCCGCGGATCGATGCCACCGTACGCGTGAGGAAGGGTCAGTGGAATTGATTCGAAGGCGTCGGGCCGTCCGATCTGGATGCGATCGTTGCTGTCCCAGGTGATCCGGCGCGGGCCGAACACCGCGATGTGTTTCTCGGCCTCGCCGATCGCCGCGCGCACTTCCATGCGAGTCGCCGGCTTCCCGCCCGGCGGTGTGGCTGCACCGAGCACGACGAAGTCGACATACGGCTTCTCGCGCCAGAAGTCGCATCCCGGCAGCACTTGTGGCACGCGCTCGAACGTCCGGAAATCATTCTTGAGCGGCTCGGCGGCGATCGGAAAGAGTGGCCCATTGATCGCCCGCGGCTCGAACCCGTACGTGAACTTGGCGATCGAGACTGCGTGTGTCACGAGACCTTGCGTGGTCGCGACGTCGACGATGGCATCGTAATCGTCGTGCACCGGCTGTCGCCCGCGGCGCAGGACGACCGTGTCGGCCGTCATGGCACGCTGCTCCCGAAGCCGAATGGATTGACCGGGCCGCCGAAGTTCTGGCCCGTCGTCGGGCCGCCGGTGCTCACGTTCTTCTGGCGCTGCACGCCGAAGCCGCCCCCGCCGACCACGACGCCATTCTGCGACGGATCGCTGGATCCCCAGTTGTAGGATGCGCTGCCGCCGACGAGCGGGTTGTCGGGAGTCTGGATGCCGACCGAATACGGCACGACACCGCCGCTCTGATCGTGACGGATCGCGCTCGCCACGAAATTGCCGGCGGTCGACGCGGCGATCTTCGCAAACGACGCGCCCGCCGCCGACGGACTGAGGAACGGGCAGAGCTGACCGAGGAGCTGCCCGCCGATGCCGGAGGCGCCCGGCGGATCGATCGCATAGGCGAGCGCATCGCCAATCAGGGTGAAGGCGATCAGGACAAGACCGACGGCGAGGTCGGCGAGCTCATACCCCACATCCACCGTGTTCGTCGCCGCGATGATGGAGAACACCAGTGGATTCGAAAGCGGGTTGCCGCAGCTCAGCATCGGGAGCGCGCTCAGGATGTCGGTCATCCCCACCGGCGTCCCGTTCATCTGCACCTTGTAGGCCGCGAACACGATCTTGCGCGAGCTCATTGGCCACATCACGAGGTAATACAGGTTGTTGAACGGGATCGTGATGTCTGGGATCAGCGGGCCGACGTCGTGCTGATCGAGCACGATCGGCAGGCTCTTGTGCTTGACGGTCGTCGTGAACTTGTTCTTGTTCAGGAGCAGGCCCGCGGTCCACATCTGGAGCGCGAACATCTCCATCGCGAACGTCGTGACCGGCGTCGGCGGTACGGGCGGAATCGGGACGAAGAAGTGCCAGCCAACCGGCAGGAGCGAGAAGTCGATCGCGATGTTCACCGGGCAGCGCACGTCTTCGGCCTCCCTACTGCCCGGTCCGCCAGGCGCTCTCGAGCCGGAGCCGGAAGCTGCATTCGATACCCGAGTGGGGCGCCAGCTGAAAGGTTCGACGATACACCAGGTAGAAGCGTTCCTCCTCCGGCAGGAGGACCAGCATCTGCGGCTGGAGAACCCGGGTTCCGGTGATGTCGCCGAACGTGAAGTCCCCGACCACCGAGAGCTTCGGCAGCGCGAACCGGATCGGCCCGTGCGGGCTCACGCCGTCCATTTCGATCGTGGCGCTGGCGGGTGGCAGGTCGATGACCCAGTCCGGATGCGCGCGATGGAAGAAGCCATCCTTCATCCACGACGTGCCGAGCATCGATCCGGCTTGTGCGTCGTCGGGCAGTGGAGGGTTTCCCGACGGCATGACGACTCCGCGCTGAAGGTGCAGGAGCGTATCCATCGGCAGCGCGCTCCAGCAGGCAGGATCCGGTACATCGTCGTACTGCGCGATTCGCCGGAGCGGATCCTCGAGGTTCGGCAGCGGCCGCTCGCGACTCCACTGCGGGTAGCCGTCGGGAACCTTGAGGAATTCACCGAGCGCGCGCGCCGCGGGCTCGGGGTCGAAGCCCCGGCCGTGCCGGTTCGGCGGGTGCGCCACGGTCGTGACCGCCCCATCGTCCACCAGCACCTCGCAGGTGCCCCCGAAGGTTCGATCGAAGGTCATTGGCATCCGCTCGAACGGGACCGGAGCGCTGATTGTCTCCCGGTCGATCCAGTGGCGGTCCCCCGTGACCTGCAGTTCGCGCCGATGGGAACCGACCCTGAGCGAGACCCGGCGCTCGGGGACCGCCTGGCCTTCGGGTCCGTATGCGGCCCCGAGAAGCAGGACTTCGAAGGCGGGATCGTGACGGGGAAGGTCATCGCGCGGGCGGATGCCGACCTCGGTCGCCTCGTCGCCGTCATAGAACGGGATGGGGTCCTGAGTATCCAGCTGAACCCGGCCGCCCTCGCCGATCCGGAACGTCGCTTTCGCCACGAGCATGCCGAGGCGGTGCGGGACGATTTCGACGGAGGACACGCTCAGGCGCGCGGGGACCGGCGTCTGGTTCACCAGCTGCACGGCCGTCCCGGCGTCGACACGTCTGCACCCACGCGGTTGCTCATCGGAAAAACGATGGAATGTGAGGCGGTTTCGGGTGAGCCCCGATGGATTATCGCCGTGGCCCGCGGGGTGTCAAGAAGGGGAGGATGGTTTTCTGCTCAGCTGGCGCGATCGTTGCTCCGGTCCACGGTTGCGATCGTGAGGGTCAGCGCCTATCGCACCGGACCGGTCCGGCCGAATTTTCAGGAAAGCGAGCCCCAATGGACATCCGGCCCGGGAGCCAGCGACCCCTGTATATTTCTGGCGTCGCCGGCCAGTCGGAAGCCTGGGGTCGCTGAACGGGGAAGTCCCTGGGCGGAGGGCGAGACCTTGGACCGCGCCGCTCGGATGTGACGTAAGTACTTAAAAGGTTCTGCCGGAACCTCCCCAATAAGGCCGATGCGAAAATGTAGGCGTTCGGTTGCGACGAACGGACACCGGGACCCGCGCTGAGGGATGACATGGCAAACGTGATGCCCCGAGTCATGGAGATCGTCACGCCCCTTGGCGACGACGTGCTGCTGTTTCACCAGATGAGCGCGCGGGAAGAGATGAGCCGGCTGTTCGAGTACCGGCTCCAGCTCCTGAGCCCCAAGCCGGACGTCAACCTCGACGAGCTCCTCGGAAAGAACGTCACCATCAAGCTGGGACTCTCCGACGACGAGACCCGGTACTACAACGGCTACGTGACCCGTTTCTCGGCCGGGGGACAATACGGGCGCTATTACCGCTACGTCGGAACCGTCCGCCCCTGGCTCTGGTTCCTCACCCGCACCTCGGACTGCCGGATCTTCCAGGAGATGACCGTCCCGGACATCCTCAAGTCGGTGCTCGCCGATCATCCCGCCGCCGAATTCAAGTTCGAGCTGACCGCCTCCTACCGCAAGCGGACCTATTGCGTGCAGTACCGGGAAACCGATTTCAATTTCGTGAGCCGGCTGATGGAGTCCGAGGGGATCGGCTACTACTTCCGGCACACGGACGGGCACGACACGCTGGTGCTGACCGATTCCACCAGCAAGCACACGGCGCCCGAATCCTGCGCCAAGCTGTCGTTCGTCGGGCCCGAGGAGCAGGTCAAGCCGGAGCTCGAGCACATCAGCGCGTGGGACTACTCGCGCGAGATCCAGCCGGGCGTCTACGTCCACGACGACTACGATCTCGAGCGCCCGAGCGTCGAGCTGAAAACCAGCAAGGTGCTGCCGAGGACGTACAAGCCCAGCGACTACGAGGTCTACGACTATCCGGGCGAGTACCTGGAGCGGGCGGACGGCGAACAGTACGCGTCGGTGCGGATCGACGAGCTGGGCAGCCAGTTCGAGCTGGCCCACGCGATCACGAACGCGCGCGGGCTGGCGTGCGGCTCGCTGCTGACGCTCGAGGATCATCCCCGGGCGGACCAGAACCGCGAGTACCTGGTGGTTGGCGCCAGCCATGAGCTCGCGTTTGGCGACTACGAGTCGCTGCCGGAGACGGAGGGCACGACCTATCGCTGCGCGTTCGCGGCGATGCCCAGCTCCCAGCAGTTCCGGCCGAAGCGAGAGACGCCGAAGCCGTTCGTCCAGGGCCCGCAGACCGCGGTGGTCGTCGGGCCCGGGGGGGAGGAGATCTTCACCGACAAGTACGGCCGGGTGAAGGTGCAGTTCCACTGGGATCGGCGGGGCAAGAAGGACGACAAGAGCTCGTGCTGGATCCGCGTCTCGCACCCGTGGGCGGGCAAGGGCTGGGGTGCGATCTCGACGCCGCGGATCGGCCAGGAGGTGATCGTCGACTTCCTGGAAGGCGACCCGGATCAGCCGATCATCACGGGCCGGGTCTACAACGCCGAGCAGATGCCCCCCTACGATCTGCCGGCGAACAAGACGCAGTCAGGGATGAAGAGCCGGAGCTCGATGGGCGGCGGCGCGGCGAATTTCAACGAGATCCGGATGGAAGACAAGGCGGGCTCGGAGCAGCTCTTCATCCATGCGGAGAAGAACCAGGACATCGAGGTCGAGAAGGACGAGACGCACTGGGTGGGGCAGGATCGGAAGAAGACGATCGATCGAGACGAGACGACGCTGGTGAAGCGGGACCGGACGGAGACGGTGGACCACGACGAGACGATTTTGATCAAGCACGATCGAATCGAGACCGTCGATCACGACCAGCTAATGCTGGTGAAGCACGACGACACCAAGACCGTGAACAACGATCTCACCCAGAACGTCGGCCGTCATCGCTCACGCACCGTGGGGGGAGACGAGAGCATTCGTATCGGCAAGATGAAGAGCGAGACCGTGGTGCTGGCATCGAGCGAGCAGGTCGGCGGCGCCAAGACACTGACCGTCGGCGCTGCCTATCAGGTCAGCGTCGCCGGCGCGCTGAATGAGACGGTCGGTGCGCTGAAGGCCGCCGAAGTCGGCGGAGCGTTGATGGAGTCGGTCGGCGGCAACCGGTCGCTGTCGGTGGGTGGCAGCGATGCGATCGACGTCACCAAGGATCAGACCATCACGGTCAAGAAGGATATGAAGATCACGGTCTCGGGCAAACGCGCGGATGCCGTGAGCAAGGAATACACCGTCAACGGCAAGAAAATCACGGTGACTGCCGAGGACGAGCTGCTGCTGGTCAGCGGCAGCGCCAAGATCCTGTTGAAGAAGAGCGGGGACATCGAGATCTCCGGTAAGAAGATCAACATCAAGGGGACCGGCGACGTGATCGTCAAAGGCAGCAAAATCGCGGAGAACTGAACATGATTCCGAAGATGAGTGGAACGGCCCTAGTCGACGGGCCGACCGATCGCATCGACGGTGTGCGGGTCGGACGGCTGGTTGGGCGCACTGACGCCGGTGAGCCGCTGGTGGAGTTCGCTGGAAGCGCCGCGCCGGCCGTAGTCGCTCGTGTCGCGACCGAGGCGCCCCGCCCGGCTGCCGGTGCCTCCGATCGGGACGTCCTGCTCGTCTTCGAGAACGGCGATCCCTCGCTCCCGATCATCATCGGCGTGGTCGAGCGCACCCAGCGCGAGACTACAGCGCTGGCCACCGGTATGTTGCAGCGGGACAGCCGCGACCCCATCCGAGTGGACGGCCGGACGCTGGAGTTGTCGGCGAAAGATCAGATCGTGCTGACATGCGGCAGGAGCTCGATCGCGCTCTATGCGGATGGACGGGTCGTTGTGAAAGGCACACGCCTGATCAGCCGGGCGTCGGAATCCAACAAGATCAAAGGCGCGACGGTCGCGATCAACTAGCCGGGCGATGCCGGCGCGTCGTCAACGACGCGGCCATCGCATGGAGAACGCGTGTGGGAGTCACAGTCGGCGTGAACAACCTGTCAGTGGTCCACAAGGGTAGCAGTGGTGTGTCGCCGTCGTTCCCCGATGTCTGCAAGACCCCGGCACCACCCGCGCCGTTCGTGCCGATCCCCTACCCAAACATTGCCAAGTCGTCCGATGCCGCGCAGGGCGCCTCGACGGTAAAGTGCGACGGCAACCCGACCTGCGTCAAAGACTCGAATTTCGCGATGAGCACCGGGGACGAGGCCGGGACCGCCGGGGGCGGGATGGTCTCGAGCAAGATCAAGGGCAAAGCGGAGTTCGTCAATGTCTCGTTCGACGTCAAGTTCGAGGGAAAAGGGGTTGCCCGCGCCTTTGATCCGATGCTGCACAACGACAAGAATACGCCGCCCTTCCCGGTGCTGCAGGCCCCGATCATCGCCATCGGCATGCCTGAAGAGCGCCGGTGCCCGATCTGCAAAGAACCCTGGTGAGGCGGTGCGCGAGTAGACGGTGATGGCTCTGGCAATCGCGGAATTCGGGATGGTGACGGCGGTCGGGCACGACGCGGTAACGTCTTGTGCCGCGATCCGCGCCGGTGTCAGCCGGGCCACATCCTTGCCCGACGTCGAAGTGCTGGAGCCGGATACCCACACGATGATCCCGGCCGTCGGCCATGCGGTGTTCGGCTTGACCGAGGGCCGAAGCGCGGTTGCCCGCTGGCTCGCGCTCGGGCGTCGCGCGTTTGCGGATCTCCGGGAGCGCGGCCAGCTCCCTGAGGCCGACGATCGGGGTTTCTGGAACGTCACCGCACTGGTTCTCGTCGTGCCGACCGTCGACGACGAGCGGTTCATGTTCTTCGAACCCTTCAATGGTGGCGCGATCCAGGAGGCATACGTCCAGCCGCTGGTGCGATCGTTGGGCGTCCCGCTCGGTTCTGATCGTGTGTTCCTGCTGGCAGAGGGTCGGACCGGCGCCGTACGCGCGCTTGCTGGGATGCCGGCGCTCTTCGATCGGTTGGCGCTGGATCGCGCGATCGTGCTCGCGGTCGATTCCTGTCTGGACGGCTACTCGATCGAGTGGCTGATCCAGTCAGATCGCCTGAAGCAGGCGGACATGCCGTCGGGGCTGATGCCGGGAGAGGCTGCGGCTGCGGTGATGATCGAACGTGACGACGCGACCCACGCTCGCGGTGGCACGCCCCGTGCGCGCATCGCGGCCGCCCTAGTCGACAGTGAGTCGAAGGCCTACCTGGACAAGGAGCGGAAGCACGGTCGAGCGATCGCGCGGGTGTTTCGCGGCGTGCTTCAGCACGCCGCTTCGGCGCCGTTCTCGGGCGACCTGCTCGTCGACTTGAATGGCGAGGGCTGGCGGGCGTATGAGTTCGGCGCCGCGTTGACCCAGGTCCCCCGCGCCCTGCTTGACGGATACCGGGTGCTCACCCCGGCGATGTCGACCGGCGAGGTAGGCGCAGCCAGCACGATGGTCGGTGTGATTCTCGCGGTGCGGGCGTTCGAGCGCGGGTATGCGGCGGCATCGTCAGCGCTGGTCAGTGGCGTCTCCGGTTCGGGGCGGGTCGGCGCAGTGCTCGTCACCAGGAACTAGGACGCTATGGCGAAGAAGAAGGGCAAGAAGGCAAAGCACGTCTTCTATCAGGATCCTAACGAGAAGCACAAGCCTGGCTGCCTCACGTCCCACGAGACAAAGTACAAGGATGGAGACGCGTGTAGCTACCGCTGGCAGGGGGTCAAGAAGGCGGAGGCGAATTCCGGCCCCTACAACCGGCACAAGAAGCTCTACGCCCGCATCGGCGGCGAGGGCCACGCCACCAAGGGCTTCGCGCAGCTGTTCAGCAGCGGCGTCAAGAACTTTCACAACGGTTACATGCCGTACGCCAATCAGGTCCATCACGTCCTGCCCAAGGCGACGCTCAAGGACGCGGTCGAACAGTCGGTCAAGGACGCGACGCAGATTGAAACGGTCCGGGATGGGTTGCTGCACCAGGAGTACAACATCAACTACATCGAGAACATGCTGATCCTGGCGGTCAAATGGCGTGACGCCTGCCAGATCGGCCTGCCGACTCACTGCGGCGATCATCCGACCTATTCGGCGACGATCAAGGCCAAGACGATGAAGGCGCTAAAGCCGTACGCCAGCCTGTTCGATGAGGAGAACCACGAGGCCCCGGACTTCTTGGATCTGCGGGACGATCTCGAGGGAATCTCCACGACCACCTACAAGCAGATCGTGTCCTACGGCGAGGCCACCATCCTCGGCACCTGCGACGCCACGGAGATTTCAGTGAACGATGTTGAGTTGTTCGGAGTATGAGCGCGAGGGCTTCCTGATGCAGTATTTTCGCTTGGAACCGCTCGCCGACTACGGTCGCGGCGAGTATTGTTTCGTTGACGATACGCCTGACGGGATCGCCACCCGCTGGCACCGCCTCGCCAGCGGCCTGCCATTCGACAATGAATACCCGACGGATCCGGCAGAGGTGACATTGAAGTTAGGAGCAGACTACCCAGGGCTTCGTCTGCCCTCGTTCATCGGCAACACCCCGGGCATGCTGGTCGTAAGCTCCGCGGCTGCCGATGTCATGCAAGCAGCCAACGTCGGGCGAATGGAGCGTCTGCCCTTCACGCTTCTCGACCACAAGCAACGCGTGCACAGCCGCGACTACGTGTTCATCAATCCACTGGAGCGCAGAGACGCCCTGAACCTTGAGCACAGCGAAGTGCGTCGGGGGCGCAAAGGCGACATCAGGGATGTCACCACGATGGTCCTCGACCGGACGAAGGAGCACGAGTTTATCGATTTATTCCGGCTCGGCGAGGATCCGTCGTTCTATTTGGTCAGCGAGACCCTGGTGACGGCGCTGCGGCAATCCGATGCCACGAACTTTAACTTCATACCGGTTGAGGCGCGATAGGGCGGGGAATGCCATCCGTCTACCTCGACGCGTACATCGACAACGCCACCTTTCATCTGGAGCGGTACGTCCCGCACCTCGCGGCCCGGTCGCTCAGCTGGCGCGAGATCCAAGGGATGACCGCAAAGTACAGGCAGCGCGGGGTCTGCGCGCTCTTACTCCATGGGACGCCGGATCGCTTCTACGTCAATATGATGCAGAGCGCGGGGGCATTCCTCTTCTTCCTCAGCGCTTTCCCTGACCAGCAGAAGATCACCAGTCAGGCGAAGCCGTTCTTCGATGCGTTGGGGGGCGGCTACGTCGGAGCCGCGAGAGCCATCGCGGAGAACAGCCGCAGCACCTGGAACCCCGATCTCGAATACGAGGAAGACTTCGTATACGTGTTGCTGTTGATGCGCCTGCTGTTCTTGCCAGACTCGGCCGCGGAGTGCGGCGACCTCCTCGAGCGACTCGAGGCAAAGAGCACGGCGAGCGATGCGACACGACTGCAGCTGTGTCGAAGCCTGGTCGACCGCGACACTGACGCTTTCAACGCCGCTCTTGCTGCGCTGCTGAACGAACGCCAGGATCGCGTCGCCGGACTGATTCAGCGGGGAACGGTGTCACCGGAAATGGCGTCTTGGCTGCGGCATTTCGCCAACGAAGGGCTGGCGTTGGTGCGTCTCGCCGAGCTGCTCGGCATTCAGACGGAGCCGCATTACCTGCACATTCCGGAACAACTGCGGACTCCCTCGCCCTACCAGTTCGATCCAGACGCGTGGCGGACCGTGGAGGACACCACCGCGGCATCGTGAGTCGAACCCTATGACTTACTCCGCTGCGCCGGACATCTCGAACCGGACGCCCTTCGCGCTCGAGCCTGCCTTCCTCAGCGATGAGGAAGGGCGGCCGGCGTTCGTTCCGATCGTGAAAGGCACCTTTGCCATCGATGGGACTGGGGCACTCGAAATCGCGGAGCAGCGGCCGGTCAATCTGGCGGGTGAGCACTGGGGCGATCCGGAGACCTCGAGCTACCGTTACGAGCCCGAGTGCGCGTTCATGAAGCCTGCGACCGATATCATCCTGCTCGGCCATGCTTACCCGACCCATTCTTCGTCGGTCGAGGTGCCGGTAGGGATTCGGGTTGGCCGGATCCAGAAGGTCGTGACAGTCGTGGGGGATCGTCACTGGGAGCCGGGGCTGAGCGGCCGGATCCTGATGACGTCACCGATTCCCTTCGAGCGCATGCCGCTTCTCTATGAGCGCGCGTTCGGCGGGTGCGATTGGTACAACCCGACCCATCCCGCGTGCGAGCTGCGAAACCCCGTTGGCACCGGTTTCCGGGTGAACTGGGACGGTTCCGAGCCCACGCCGCTGCCGAATCTCGAGGATCCTGCGGATCGGATAGAAACGCCACAGGATCGTCCGGCTCCCGCAGGATTCGGATTTGTCTCGCCGAACTGGCTGCCGCGGGCGTCGTTCGCGGGCACCTATGATGAAGTCTGGATGGCCGAGCGCAGTCCGCTGCTTCCCCGTGACTTCGACCGAAGATTCTTCTCCGCGGCCTCGCCAGGACTGATCGCCCCCGGTTATTTGCGTGGAGACGAGAGGGTCACGGTCGGCAACGCGTCGCCGCGCGGGCACTTGAACTTCGTACTCCCGGGGGTGCCGGCGCCGCGTGTCGAGGTGACGCTGCGCGGGCGCGGGGTGCGAACGCTCGACACGCAGTTGGATACGCTGATCGTCGACACCGACGATCATCTCGTGACGCTCATCTGGCGGGCGTATCTCACGGTGTCCGAAGTGCCCCGCGACGTCGCCGCCGTCGTGGTGGCGTGACGCCGCCGATTCGCAACGCAGGCAGACAACGTGGTCGCCACCTATCGAGAGTTTCTCATTGACCTCTATCGAGAGCATCTGGAGGAAGCCTCGTTTCTGGTCGAGCAGCGCCGCCATCTGCTCACCGACGACGAGCTGCCTTGGGTGCAGCTCGCGGAATTCGAGGATCGTCTGGAAGCGCACCTCGACGCCCTGGTCGTGGGAGGCGAGCTGGCGTTGGAGGCGTGCCGCGCCGCCGCGGCTGACGGGGATCCCGGCCAGCTTTTCGCCGCCGTGACCGTGTTCTGCCGTCTCGAGCGGGCACCCCTGCTCGCACATGTACTGAAAGTGGTCGACTTGACCGACGCCGATCGGACGGCCGCGTTGAGCGAGGCGCTTCGCTATGAGTTGCCGGTCGCTTGGCGAGACCACTGCTCGCGCGCGATCGAGCAAGGCGATGACCGTCTCGTGCCGATTCTCGCCGAGGCCATGGCCTACCGGCGGCTCCGTATCGAGACGTCTCTGCTGCCGCGATTGTCCACCGCGCCGCGGACGGCACTCCCATCGCTGCTATGGTGTCTCGGGCGCACGCCGGCGGCCGCCTCGGTTTCCGCAGTTCGTGAGTTGATACAGTCGGATGACCCTGCAACCGCCGAGGCCGCGGTCCGAGCGGGGCTACGGCTGCGCGACCAACCGACATTCCATACGTTGACGGCCGCGCGCGGGGATCACCACGATCCGATCGCGCTGGGGCTGGCGGGTGGTCCCCAGATGGTGCGTGCACTTCTTGAAGCACTCAATTCATCGGAGCCTACCCCTGACGTGCTGACCGGCTTAGCGTTGCTGGGCGATCTCTCCGCTGTGCGGCCGCTCGCCGACTGCCTATCGATCGAGGCGCTGGCAGGTTCCGCCGCAGAGGCACTGAGGGTGATCACTGGAGCCCCCCTCGTCGAGGACGCGATCATCCTTGACGAGATCAGCGAGGAGGAGATGCTTCCCCACGAACTGGCCGTGTATCGGGAAACGGGTGAGCGGCCGCGCCGGGCGGACGGCCAAGCCTTCGGGACGAACGTGGGTCGAGTCTCTCGCGACCCTGCGGTGTGGCAGGATTGGTTGAACAAGAACGCCTCGCGCTTCATCCGGGGTCGCCGGTATCGGTTCGGTGAGTGCTGCAGTCCCCGGGTTTTGCTCGACTGCCTCCAGTCCGAGGTCTTTCCGAAATCCTATCGACCGTGGGTTGCCGAGGAACTGCTGATTCGATATGACATAGACCTGTCTTTCGAAGCGGACATGTTCGTTATTGAGCAACGGCGCGTGCTGGACGCCGCGAGAGCCCGGATCGAAGCGACGAGCGGGGCGTTCGAATCGGGTCAGTGGTATTTCGGAGGTCATCTGATCTCCTAGGACGCCAAATTCGTTTGAGATCAGCTCCTTTCCCTCTTGCGATGGTCCGTCCGTAGCCGAACCACGCGTGTCTTGTTCAGGAAAGCGCTCCATCTGAGTGACTGACCAGGCTTTGGCTGATGCGTCGACCTGACAAACACCGCTCACTTCAAACAGCCATCAGGCAACCTCCGCGTCGTGGTGTGCATGGACCGTTGCAATAAGATCCATCAGGCCACGCATTTACGTATCTACCTGCATGCAGGTGGTAGTAGCAGTCGGCGAGCACCAGATGATCACCCGGCAACAGCTCAGCGGCTATCTGGGCAAGTCGATCGCCGAGATCTGCCCGAATGGGCACACCGACGAGGCCGCCAGCCAGGGCGCGCACTTCCTCGCGCACGTCCTTGGCTACAGATTCGGCCTCACCTGCCAGATGACGGGCAACGCGCAGGGACCCGCTGCCACCCTTCACGTCCAGGACCTCTTTCAGCACTGTCCGAAGCTCGGGGTCTGGTCTCTCCGGCCGGCGTCCATGCCCACCTGCTTCGTCTTCATCACGCGCGCCTCGAACGTGAATCTCGCCGCCAGGGTGATGGCGAGCGTACCGCGACAGCATGTCGGGCTCCTGGTGGACGGATTCGTCTGGCACTACTCGGACCGGCAGCGGAAGGTCGTCAGGCAGACCCCCACGCAGTTCGCGCGCCACTACGCGGGTCCGGACAACGCCTTGTTCTATGGATCCCTGCCGTAAAAAGGACTTGAGGTTTGAAGCTCTCTCAAAAGTCCGCTGACCCGCGCTGCGAGCGAGCGCGAGCGAGCCACGCGAACGGAGCGCGCCGGCGAAGCGGCGCGCGAGAGAGCGTGTAGGGGAGTCCGAGGGGCGAAGCCCCTCGGATAAGACTAGACGAGCTCGGGCGCGTGCTGGCGTGCGAGGTCGAGCAGGCGCTCTTTCAACGGATCGCGGAGATGGGACAGATCCTCGACGTTGACGATCTCTTCGAACGCGTCCATGCCGGTCAACTCCGCGCTCTCGAGAATGACCGCGTCCGCCGGACGGATCGTCGAGATGGCGACACCGATCCGCGTAATCGGGAGCGGTCCGAATTCGGGGAGAGTGGTCGACGTGACCGGGAAGTGCAGGGCTTCGAAGGCCTGCAGCAGTCCGGGAGAGTTGGTGACCACGACGTGCATCAGCAGGTAGCTGAGGACGAACTGGGTGAGCTCCTCACCGGCCCGCAGCTTTCCTTTGAGCAGCTCGGGGAGCTTGGTGGGTGCGTAGCCGCCGTAGGTGAGCGTCCACGTGAGCGGTGAGCGCACCATGATCGTCCGGGCATCGGATCCGGACTGGATGATATGCGGCGTATCGACGGCGGTGATTTCGAGACCGGAACCGGACAACCGGAATGGCGGGGTCAGCTCGCGGGGAAGGTTGTACGGCTTGGTCGAGGCGATTTTCTCGTAGAGCGCCTGCAGCTCCTTGTAGGCCTTGTCGGATCGCCGGATCGATTCCTTCGATCCATCCTCAACGTAGTCCCCGAGGACCATCTTCGGCCGGAGCAGTGGCGCGAGCGTCGCCAGGTATTCCGTCATCTGGGTGCGGACGCTGTCCGCGATCGCGCGCGTGAGCTTCCGAAGTACCAGCAGCGACTGCGTGCTGTCGCGTCCGCTCATATGAAACGACTCCGTTTCCTGCCGTCAGGCAAGGGGATCACCGCAACAGCCGGTCCAAAACTGGCTCAGATTAGCCACCGATCCGGGCCTTGTCAACGCGTCGGCGCCGGCAAAGCCCGGAAAAATGGCCGTTTCTGGCCTCTACCCTTATCGGCGCGTGCCGAAGTGGGAAGTAGGGCCCGGCCGCGCTATCATGGCGCCCCGGGCCTGCCCGTGAGGCCCCCCGCACAGGCGACAGGATGCCGGGCGATTCCGGCCGATCGGTCACCCGCTGGCGGGGCGCTGCCGGGTGAGAGAATCGGGCAACCGAGCTGCGACATATCCCATGGCTAACCCACGCGTAGAGGCCACCTACGCACGAGCGATGGCCGCGTTCCAGGAAGGGTCGTTCGACGCTGCCCGGAGGCTGATCGGCGAGATCCTCATCGACGATCCGGGCCACTCCGGCGCTCGCGCACTCAGGACCCGACTCGAGGCCCGCATGTCGTCGGCGGCTTCCGGACAGTCCGGACACACGCCGACACCCGGCTCCTTCAGATCGACGCAGGGCGGACGGGGCAACGTCCCGGAGGCGACCTCGGTCGATCCGACCGTGCTGATCGACCGTGCCTCGTCGTCTGCGTTCCAGCCGCCCGAATACATCGAGCCGACGGTGGTCATCCAGCGCGAGGACGTTGAGCGCTACCGCGGGGCGCCGCGCGCCGCGGCCCCCCCGCCTCCGATGCCGCCGTCACCACCGAGGTCCTCGCGATCGGCGCCTGCGCCCGAACCGACGGTCCTGATTCCGGCAAAGAGCCGCACGAGCGCTTCCGGGTCCCGGACGTCCGAAGGGTTCTTCCGGCCGCTCTGGCGGCGAGTCACGGGCGCCGGCAGTGCTCCGGCGCGTCGAAAGTCCACCGCGGCCCGGCAACCGGCTGGTGGATTCTGGACGCCAACCACCCGCGGCATCGTCATGGTTCTCGGCGGGCTCGTGGTTGCCTCCCTGTTCGTCGTGGGGATCATCGGAGTCGTCCGCGCAATCTGGCCGGGCGGCCACACGCTGACGTTCACCAAGCCGACAGGCGGAACCGTGGTAGGCGCGGGGATTCAGTGCGGCACCCGCGGCTCGGACTGCGTGACGACGCCCTCGACAGAGACCGTTGAGCTCCAACCGGTCGCCGACTCCGGTTACGTGTTCAGCGGATTCAAGGGCGATTGCGCTCCGAGCGGCCGAGTGGTGATGAGTCAGCCGAGGAATTGCGGCGCGGCGTTCGACCCGGTCGGAAGCACGCTCAACAGTGCGCCGGTGACGTGGCAGCTGACCATCCTGAAGCCCACCGGCGGGACCGTCGTAGGATCCGGCGGTCTCGTCTGCGGCGTGCTCGGATCAACCTGTGCGGCCACACTTCCCGACGGCGAGGCCGTGACGCTGACGGTCGAGACCGCCACCGGTTTCGAGTTCGTGCAGTTCACGGGGGACTGCAACCCCAAGGACGGGACGACAACCATGACGGCGGCGCGGACCTGCAGCGCCACGTTTGCGCCGGCAACCAATGCGCGGGCCAATGACATTCCGTCGCCACCGACCACCCCGAGAACGACGGTTCGAGCTGGCGGAGAGTCCACGGGGCCGCGAACAGCACCGGGCGTGCCCTCGGCTGCGGCTTCCGGTCCGGCACCTGCAGCGTCGGCAGGGCCGGGGGCCGCGCAGGTGCCCGGGTCCGGCGGCGGTGCGGCATCCCCCGCCTCGACACCGACCGCGACGCCCGCCGGGCAGGGCGCACCCGCCAGTGCTGCGCCCTCTGGTCCGACCGGGATCGCGACCGGGCCGGCCGGCGCGGGGACGGAGAAACCACCAGTGGCTGCGATTACTCCCGAGGACCACGCCAAGAAGGAGATCGAACAGCTCGTGAAGAACTATTGCGGCGCGATGGACACGCTCCAACCTGATCAGTTGAAGAAGCTCTATCCGCAGGTGGATGTCGCGCTGCACCGCGAGTTGTTCCGACAATACAAGTCCCTGAAGTGCACGCTCGCGGGTCCACTCGAGTACGACCGGCTCGACGCGAGCTCCGCCGGCGGTGCGCAGGTCAAGGTCGGGATGAAGCAGCAGATCGAGATGAAGAGCGGTGGCGCGCCGAAAGTGCTCGAGACGATCGCGACCATCGTGGTCTCGCGCATGAGCAACCAGGCTCCATGGCTGATCGATCGGCTCCAGGTCGCGCAAAAGCCAAAGTAGTGATGACAGGACGTGCGGCACACCTCGGGCTGGCGCTCCTGCGATCGACCGCGTTCCGCCCTTCGGCGCCGCTGAAGCTCAATCTCTGCCTGACCTACTGGTGCCAGTACAAGTGCAAGACGTGCAACATCTGGCGGCGGAAGCCCACCGACGAGCTCTCGACCGACGAGATCCGGGCGCTGGTTCGTGAGAATCCGCATGTCAACTGGGTCGACCTCACCGGCGGCGAGATCTTCCTGCGGCCCGACATCGACGAGATCTTCGACGCGATCCTGGCCGGCTGGTCACGGCTTGCGCTGCTGCACTTTCCGACCAACGGGTTCCAGACCGATCGCATCGTCGGAAGCGTCGAGCGCATTGCCCGTCATCGGCGGGGTGCGCGAATCGTCGTCACGGTGAGCCTTGATGGCGACGAGGCCCTGAACGACGAGATCCGCGGGATCAGAGGTGGGTTCCGGCGTCAGATTGCTACGTTTCAGGCGCTTCGCGGGATGCCAGGCATCATCACCGCGCTCGGGATGACGCTGTCCACTTACAATCTCGAGCGGTTCGATGAGACCTTTGCGGCGTGCGTGCGCGAGTGTCCCGGTTTGACGGTGTCGGACATTCACGTCAACGTGGCGCAGAAGTCGGGGCACTATTACGGCAACGCCGAGATGGATGCCGTTGCCCCGGAGCCTGCCGCGGCACGAGCCGCGATCGGAAAGTACAGGCAGCTCAGAGGCATCCCGCGATCGCCCATGGAGTTCATCGAGAGCAGCTACTTGAAGAACCTCGACACGTTCCTCGCGACCGGCCGCACGCCGATGCCCTGTCACGCTCTCCGGGCCAGCTGCTTCATCGACCCCTGGGGAGTCGTCTATCCGTGTATCACGTACTCGCGGCCGATCGGCCGGCTGCGTGACACCGGCATGAAGCTCGAGCCGATCTGGCACGCCGCGGAGACGACGCGTCTTCAGGGTGAGATCTGGAAGAGTGAATGCCCCCAGTGCTGGACGGCTTGTGAGGCCTACCAGAGCATCCTGGGAAATGCGCTGGCGTTTCGCCGCCGACCTGGAGCCTCACCGTTGGCAGCCCAGGAGCAGCCGGCGCGATGACCGTCACCTGCTTCGCTGACGCGGTGATGCGCTCGCGGCTCGATCGGGCCATCGCCCATCACGTCGCGGAGGACGTGTCGGTGATCATCCCCGCGAAGCAGGAAGCTCCGAGCATTGCTCACGTGATCGAGCGGACCCGCCGCTTCGCGAGCGAGATTGTCGTCGTTGTCGGGCGATCCACGGACGGGACCGGCGCGATCGCGGAGCAGAGCGGTGCCACGACGTTGACCGACTCCGGGCGCGGTAAAGGCGAGGCCATTCGGAAAGCGATCCCGCACATCCGGACGCCGGTGACCGTATTCCTGGACGCCGACGGATCGCACGATCCCGAAGACATTCCGCTGCTCGTCGAGCCGATCCTGTCCGACCGGGCCGACCACGTGGCGGCGTCGCGCCTGCGTGGGGGATCGAGCGAGCTCCATGGCGGCTTCGACGAGTTCCTGCGTCTCGCCGGCAGCTCGTTCATCACGGCGTGCATCAACTGGCGATTCAATTGCCAGCTGAGTGACAGCCAGAACGGCTTCCGCGCCGTACGGACCTCGGTCCTGCGGCAGCTGGATCTCCGCGAGAATACGACGACCATCGAGCAGGAGATGACGATCAAGACGCTCAGGCAGGGATGGCGGATGACCGAAGTTCCCAGCCATGAACATCGACGCACGCACGGCACGTCGCATATCCGCGTGTGGCGGGACGCACCTCGCTACGGAGTCTCGCTCGTCAGGTACCTTTTCTTCTGAATACATGTCGGGACTCGGGGCTCGGGACTCGGGGCTCGCGGCTCGGCATTCCGGGCTCGGCCGTTGAATATTCTCGGTATCTGGGACGGGCACGATTCCGGTGCCGCGCTGCTGCAGGACGGACAGCTTCGTTGTGCGATCAACGAAGAGCGTCTGAGCCGGCGCAAGCTCGAGGTCTGTTTCCCCGCCCGATCGATCGCGGCCTGTCTCGCGCTCGCGAAGCTTCCGCCGGAACAGGTCCACCTCGTTGCCGCCTCGACCTCCGATCCCGCCAAGACGCTCGGCCGCTGGTGGCCAGGCAGCAAGGAGCGGTATTACGCCGTGCGGCGGCGAAAGGCGTTGCCCGGATCCTCTGCCGGGCTCACGCGGGCCCTGAAGTACCGGATCACTGAGTGGGGCCCGGGGCCGGCATCACGCGTGCTCAGCGGCCGTGCGTTGAAAGCCGAGTTGACCCGTTGCTCCCTCGGTCACGCGGAACTGCGGCTCGTCGATCACCACGAGGCGCACGCGGCTGCGGCGGCGTGGGCGTCGGGATTTGCCTCCTGCGCTGTCGTCACCATCGATGGTCTCGGCGACGGGGTCTCGGCGACGATCTCGAGGTTCGCAGACGGAACCCTGCACCGCGTGGCGACCTCGCCCGCGCGAAGCTCGCTCGGCGTCTTCTTCGAGCACGTCACCAACCTGCTGAACATGCGTGAGCTCGAAGACGAGGGCAAGGTCATGGCGCTCGCCGACTACGCCGCGCCGATCGCCGACGTCGACAACCCGCTGATGGAGTGGGTGCAGGTGCGCGACGGAGTCATCGAGACGAAAATGGCGGGACACGCGATGCGGACGCCGCTGGCGCGGGTGCACTGGCGCTTTCCGAACGAGCAGTTCGCCTATCTTGCGCAACGCGTCGTCGAACACACTACGATGGCCCTCGTTTGCGATGCGGTGCGGCTGACCGGGCTGCCAAGGATCGCGCTGGCCGGCGGCGTCGTGTCCAACGTGAAGGCGACCCGCCGGGCCAGGCTCATGCCGGAGGTGGAAAGCGCTTACGTCTTTCCTCACATGGGCGACGGCGGACTTGCACTCGGGGCCGCGGTGCTGGCGGGCGCGAGCGCGGGCGACAGCGTCCGTCTCTCGCTCGACCGTCTCGGCCTGGGGCCCTCTTACGACGAGGAGGAGCTCGAAGCCCGGGCGCGCGCGGCCGGCCTGCGGCCGGAACGCGCCGAGAACCTTCCATGCCGGGTCGCGGATCTGCTGGCGGAAGGCCGGATCGTGATGTGGTTCCAGGGGGCGATGGAATACGGCCCGCGCGCGCTCGGTCAGCGAAGCGTGCTGGCGCGCCCCGATCGGTTCGACATCCGCGATCGGCTCAACCTGGCGCTGAAGCGGCGGGTCTGGTATCAGCCGTTCTGTCCGAGCCTGCTCGAGAACGATGCCCGGCGGATGCTGACAGACTGGGACGGCGGCACCAATCGGTCGATGACGATGGCGTATGAGGTGGCCCGTGAGTACCGCTGTCAGATGGCAGGGGTGACGAGCGTTGACGGAACCTGTCGGCCGCAGATCGTCGACGAGAACGATGCCGGAGATTTTGCGCAGCTGTTGCGCGAGGCCCGGCGGCGCTGGGGGACCGGTGTCGTGCTGAATACCAGTTTCAATATTCACGGCGAACCGCTGGTCTGCTCTCCGGCTGAAGCGGTCGACGTCTTTCTCCGGTCCGGGGCAGACGCTCTGGCGATCGGTCCCTTCCTGGTGCCCCGGCCCGCATGATCGACGTCGTCACGGACCGGCCACCGTCGCGCACTGCATGGGCTGCCGTGGCAATCGCGTGGTCCGTCACACTCGGTGTGCTGCTCGTCTGGCTGCTCGGGACCTCCACGGGAACGCTGCGCGAGCACTTGAAGGCCGGTCAGTTCTGGTCGCTCGAGGTGTGTCTCTTCCTCGTGGTGACTACCGGTGGCTTCATTTTGAAGGGCGTGGTCCGGGAGCTCGATCGAACCGATCTCACCCGGATGGCGGTCCTGGCGACGGTGGCTGTCAGCCTCACGCTGTTTGTCGCGCCGCGGACGAACCGCATCTTCTACGACGAGCAGATCTATCAGAGCATCGGCCAGAACCTCGCCGATCTGAAGCTGGCGCAGGTCTGCAACGAAGGCGGCGTCCAGGATGGCCGGCTGAAGTGCGCGAGCGGCGAATATAACAAGCAGCCGTACGCATATGCCCACCTGCTGAGCGTGGCGTATCGGCTCACCGGTGTGCACGACGCGACCGCATTCGTCGTGAACGCTGCGGCGATGGCGGTGACCGTGTGCGCTGTCTACGTCCTGGTCTGGCTGCTGTTCCGCGATCGGACGGCGGCGTTCTTCGCCGGCCTGGTCCTCGCGCTCACGCCCCACCAGATCATCTGGTCAGCAACCGCGGCCGTCGAGCCCACCGCGTCGATGGCGGCCGTACTGGCGCTGGTGTGTGCCGCTTATTACGCCCGCACCGGGGAAACGGCGGCGCTTGGAGGACTGGCCGTGTGCGCGGCCTATGCCATCCAGTTTCGTCCGGAGTCGATTCTCGTCCTCCCGGTCGCCGGACTTCTGACATGGCCCAGGCTCCGAACCGAGCTCGCGCGGCCGCATGGCTGGTGGATCGGACTGCTCTTTCTCGCGCTGGCGTCGGTCCACATCGCCCACCTCTTCGCTGTCAGGCACGTCGATTGGGGAACCAGCCAGGCACGGTTCTCGCTCTCGTATGTTCGTGACAACTTACGCGTCAACGGATGGTTCTATCTCGCCGACGAGCGCTTCCCCGCGGCGTTCACGCTGCTCGCGCTGTCCGGCCTCACGATGTCGGCGTTCCGGCGAGAGCGCTTCGCGATGGCGCTCTACTTCCTGCTGTATTTCGGTATCGACCTGATGTTCTACGCCGGCAGCTACAACTACGGGGCCGATGTCCGGTATTCCCTCCTGACCTATCCGCCGATCGCCGTTTTCGCCGGCCTTGGCGCGGCACGGGCTGCCCGTTTCCTTACCCGTGTTGGGCTGCCTGCGCGAACCGTGATGGTCACGGCGATGGCCTTCCTGTTCCTCTCGTACGCGCCGGTCGTGCGCGGCACGACCGAGGAAGCCTGGGCGGCGCGCGCCGACGTCCGTTTCGCCAGGCTCTTTGCGCAGGAGCTCCCTCCCAACTCCTACGTGCTCACTCATAACCCCGGGATGTTTCAGCTGTGGGGAGACAGTGCAGGCCAGCTTCCTCTGATTGTTCAGAATCCCGCTTATGTCCGTTACCTTTCCGGCCGATACACCGGCGGGGTCTTCATCCACTGGAACTTCTGGTGCAACGTTCAGGACCCGGTCCATCCCGAGTTCTGCCGAAGGGCGCTGGAGCTTGGCACGGTCGAGCTGGTTCGAGAGTACCGCGAGCGAGATCAGCGCTTCGCGCTATACCGAATCACCAGACCGCCTTCGTAACGACACACCCAGGCCACGGAGCTCGTGCGGATCGAGCCGGCCGAAGACCGCGTAAACACTTGACTTGCATGGACACGCAATTCAATAATCCGCGCCGACGCAGCCGGCTGTTGCGCCACGCACCAGCATCCCAATCGGAATCTGACATGCACTTCAGCCTCTCTCAGGGCCATCCGACGGGTACGACCAGCAGGCGGCACCTGCCTGTTGCGGTCATGATCTTGACGCTTGCATGCGCCGCTCCGGCGTCCGCGCAGAAGGTCACGACAGTCGAGGATCTGACATTCGAGCAAACACTCGTGCAGCTGGCCAACGCGCTGGGCCGGCGACCCATCGGCGAGTCGATCGGCCTGACCACCGCTCTCGAGATCGCGACCCAGCCCCTGGGTAACCCGCCAGGCGGAATGGCCTTCAAGCTCGATCCCGCCACTGGCCTCCTGGCCCGGGTCAGTACGACACTCGGCCCCGCGTTCGGGGCGAGCGCCTTGACCGCCGGCGAGGGCAAGGTGAACATCGGCGCGACCTTCAGCGCTACCTCGTACGACAAGTTGAGCAAGTTCGGCCTCGACAACCTGCCCCTGGGTTCCGTCACCGCCTCGAACCCTGCGAACGCGCGCGTCGGCACAGGTGATTTTCACCTGACGTCGCAGACGCTGACGATGGCGGGGAACATAGGGCTTGCGCCGAAGGTCGATGTGGCCGTCATCGTGCCGCTCATCACGGCGACGCTGGAAGCGGTGACCACGCAGGTCGATGGCACTGGCAGGGTCATCCGCATCGCGGAGACCAACACCAAGTTCTCGGGCATCGGCGACATGGCGGCCGTGCTGAAGGTCAAGGCGGCCAAGCTGCCTGGACCAGAGATCCCCGATCCGGGCGGCCTGGCATTCCTGGTCACGATGCGCCTTCCCACCGGCTCCCGCGAAAATCTGCGCGGCCTCGGCGTGTACCGCACGGCGGCAACCGCAGTCTTCTCCGCGGGGAAGGGCGCCTTCAAACCGCACGCGTCCGGCGGGTTCGAGTTCTGGAGCAAGAGCGTCGACGTGCCCACGGCGGACGCGACCGGCGGGCTCGTGAAGGTTCGTCACCAGGTGCTCTTCAACGCCGGCTTCGAAATCGAAGCCCACCCGAAAGTCACGCTGCTCCTCGATTTCCTCGGGCAGAAGATCAGGAAGGGCGGCGAGGTGGGAGTCGTTTCCGACCCGGTGCCGGCGAATGCGAGCGGAATCAGCTCCATTCAGTCGCTCGTGGATCTCCCTGAGGGGATTCTCAAGGGCATCCTGGTCCCCGGTATCAAGGTCAACCTGAAGGGCAAGCTTCTGCTGTCGCTGAACGCCCTCGTCACGGTGAAGAACAACGGTCTGCACTCAAAGGTGACCCCCGTGGTGGGCCTCAACCTGGGCTTGTAAGTTATGCGAAAGCTGCTGCTCGCCACGCTCCTGCTCGTGATCGCCTTCGGCTGTCAGAACAAGACGCCGTCCGGACCGGGCGTTGTAAAGATCACCGAGACCACGACGACGACGTCGGTTCCACCGGCGCCGCCAACGACGACCATCCCGATTCCGACTGAAGCGAAGTTCACCTTCTCGCCGGTCACGCCGGAAGAGCTCCAGGTCGTCAACTTCAACGGCTCCACGTCGATCGGCGGGACCGACGCCGACGGGCCGCATACCATCGTCAGCTACACTTGGGACTTCGGCGACGGCGACCCGCCAAAGACGGGCGTCACCTCGACCCACGATTTCGTCAAGACCGGGATCTACCTGGTGACCCTGACGGTCGTGAACGACAAGGGAACAAAGGCGTCCGGTTCGCAGTCGATCACTGTCAGACCCAAGACTCCCTGATCACGTCGCCAGCAGCCGCTGCGGGCTGACGTGGCTGCGACGGCGCCCTACACAGATGAGTCAGCGCGAACAGCCGTCTGACGCACCGGCTCTCAATGTCCGCCTGCCCGGCGGGAACGTCCTCCGCTTCCACTCCGACTTCCACATAGGCCGCGACCCCGGTTGCGAGGTCTGCATCCCGGACGCGCACGCGAGCCGCAGACACGCGCAGGTCGCGTTCACGCGCGGCCAGTGGTGGATCCGTGACCTTCAGAGCAGCAATGGCCTGTTCGTCAACGACGAGCGGGTCGAGGCGGCGCCCATCGGTGAAGGTGTCGCGGTGCGCCTCGGCGCCGATGGCCCGGTTCTGCAGATTGGGCCGGGCTTCCGCTCGGTCATACCGTCCGATGAGGCCGAGACGCAGGCCGCCGAAGACCGCATGGTGGACGGCTATGCGGAGCGCTACTTCGGATCGGACAGCGACGAGACGGAGGGCCTGGGCGGGCGCACGATGATGATCCGCAAGGCCTTCAAGAAGGTCCAGGAGAAGCAGAAGCGTCAGCAGCGGTGGGTCGTCGCGATCGTCGCAGTGCTCGGCCTTGGCGCGGCCGGCTATGCTCTGCACGTCAGGTCGGAGCTGCGGAAGCGGCAGGAGGACGCGCGGCGGTTCTTCTACGAGATGAAAGCGTTCGACGTGGAGATTGCCGGCATCCAGGAGGAGCTGGCCCGAAACAAGAACGTCAGCTCGGACCGGATAAAAGGCCTCGAGAGCCGCCGGAACCAGATGGAACAGCTCTATGAGGAAGTGGCGTCGAGAGCGTACGGCCGCCGCCTCAGCGAGCGCGAGAAGCTGATCCTTCGCGTGACCCGACGGTTCGGCGAATGCGAAGTCGCGGCCCCTCAGGAGTACCTGCGCGAGGTCAATCGCTACATCGATCGATGGCACACCACGTCCCGTTTCGAGCAGTCGGTCAAGCGAGCGCAGGAGAACGGGTACACGAGGACGATTGCCGCGGCCTTCATGGCACGGCAGCTGCCGCCGCAGTACTTCTATCTCGCGATGCAGGAGAGCAGCTTCATTCCAACCAGCGTCGGCCCGCCAACGCGTTTTGGCTTCGCCAAGGGCATGTGGCAGTTCATTCCAGAGACCGGACAGAGATACGGCCTCAAGTACGGCCCGTACTACCGGGACTCGCGGGTCGATCTCGCGGACGAGCGGCTCGACTGGGAGAAAGCGACTCGCGCCGCGGCCAGCTATATCAAGGACATTTACGCGACCGACGCGCAGGCCTCGGGCCTGCTGGTGATGGCGTCGTACAACTGGGGCGAACGCCGGGTCATCGAGCGGCTCAGGAAGATGCCATTGAATCCCCGCGACAGAAACTTCTGGACGCTGCTCGCCCAGTATCCGGAGGACATACCTCCCGAAACCTACAACTACGTGTTCAGCATCGTCTCCGCGGCGGTGATTGGGGAGAACCCGCGGCTGTTCGGCTTTCAGTTCGACAACCCGCTCGCCTTCACCGCGTCGTCACGCTGACTTCAACACGTACCACGCGATGATCGCTGCCAGGACGACGATCAGGGCTGCAACGAGGATGGGCCATTTCACGCCGCCGCTCCCTACCGGTTCTACTGCAGGCGCAGCTGGCGGCATCGGCTGGGGTGCGGGTGGTGCCGGCTGGCGCGGGGGGAGATTGAGCTTCGATCGATCGATGATGACCGTCGCCGTCTCGCGTGGATTCGGCATGCCCGCCTTGACGGTTTTCAGATCGCTTCCGAAGTCCGCCGCACGCGCGTACCGCGCGTCGGGCGCCTTCTCGAGCGCACGCGCCACGGCGGTCTCGAGCGCCGCCGGCAACTCGCGGTGCTCGATCCGGCGCGGTACCTCGTTGACAATCTTCAACATCACCGCGGTTGGTGAGTCGCCTTCGAAAGGGTGACGGCCGGTGAGCATCTCGTAGACGACCGCGCCGGCGGAGAAGATGTCGCTCCGCGCGTCCACTTCCCGCCCCTCGATCTGCTCCGGGGACATGTACCCTGGACTGCCGAACATGTCCACGACGGTGGCATTGGACGACGCCGCGGTCGCGATGCCGAAGTCGAGCAGCTTGACCGTCCCGTTGAGGCACAGCCAGACGTTCGCCGGCTTCACGTCACGATGAATGACTCCCTGCTTGTGGGCCGCCTCGAGTCCCGCGCAGAGCTGAATCGCAATGTCGACTTTTTCCCGCAGCGGCAGCGCCGTGCTCTGCCGCATCCGCTCGGCCAGACTGAACCCGCGCAGGAACTCCATCACGATGTAGGGCGTTTCCTGCTGTTCGCCGAACTCGAACACCGTCACGATGTTGACGTGCTGGAGACGCGCGGCGGCCTTGGCCTCGTGGAAGAAGCGCGCGTGCGCGCTCTGGTCGCCGTGGAAGCCCGCCGCCATGACCTTGACCGCGACTTCGCGGCCGAGGACCGTATCGCGGGCGCGGTAGAGCACACCGAGCGTGCCCTGTCCGATCCGCTCCAGCAGCTCGTACCGTCCGAATTTCGCCGGATCCGTCACTACGATCCCGTCGAAGTCACGCTGAGCGCGATGCGCTGAAACGTTTCCTTGTACTTGTCGAACGTGGGCAGCGTTGTCGTGCAGATCACGCGATACCAGTCGGTGCCGCGAGGCAGTACGTAGAGCCGCACGTGCTCAGGACCCTGTGCGCCAGGTTGAGTGAAATCGATGAGGATGGATCGGGTGCCGAGGAAATCCACGAACTGAGGCGAGAACCCTGTTGCGAGAGGGCGGCGCACCTGCCATTCGTCGATCTCGAGAGTGGCCGTCTGATTGTTGATGTCGTTGATCGCCAGAGGTACTCGCACTTTCGTCCGCTCGACTGCGACCGCCGCTTCTCGTGATTTGTGAAAGAGAACCACCGAGGAGGATCCCACGCCGACGAGCGTCATCCAGTCTTTCTTCGGATAGTCGACGGTGAAGCCGGTCGACACCATCATGCGCTGATCACCCGCGGCTGGCCCGGGGCGAGCTGCGCCCGCAGCGGGCTCGGCGGCCTTGACCGGTGGCGTCGGTTTGCTGCCAGCCTTCGGGGCCTGAGCCCCGAGGATGGATGACAGTCCGCAGAAAATCGCCAGGAGGGCGATCGACCGTGTCGTATAGTGCATCGCTTGTCGTCCTTCGTGTTCGATGAACGCTGCTACTTACCGCCCTTCAGGTCCGCGAGACGCTGTCGTGCGAGATTGATATCTCTGTGACCTCCAGGCACCGCCTCCAACAGCCGCACGGCGCGCTCGTATTCCCTTATCGCGTCCTGGAGGCGGTTCGGTCGGTTCTCGAGGTTCTTGGCCAACGAGAGCGCGTTTTCACCCTGCGCTCGCGCCTGCTCACCGAGACTGGTCGTGAGCTCGGCAGCGCCTTCGATCTCGTCGAGGGCCTTCGCCTCCCGCAGCTTCTGCAGCGCGGCGGGCACATCCGAGCTCGCGAGGCCCTTCGCCTCCTCGACGAGCTTCTGGGCGTTGGCATGCCGCTGGGTCGCCTCTGCCGCGGCTTTGCTGTTGCGCGCCTGCCGGAGCATCGTGCTGGCCTCATTGGCCTGCGCCCCGTAGTCGCTCCGACCGCTCGTGCTGATCGCTGATTGAAGCGCGGAGATCGCCTGATCGAACTGCCGATTCTCCAGCGCTTTTCTGCCGTCCTCGAGCTGAGTCCTGGCCGTCTTCTCTCGAGTGGCTCGTTCTTTCTCAGTCTCTCCAGGCCTCAACGACACCTTTAAGGTCTCTGCCAGCGGCGGAGCCACCGGTTTGGGCGACGCCGCATTGAGAGGGGCGGTTCCATTCGCACCCGGTGAGGTGGTTGTGGCACCAGGCTCGGGCATCGCATCGATGGCCGTGCGCTGCTCCACACCGCGCGGGTCGTCGGGGAGCGCGGCAAGCGCCAGGACGTTTTCCTCCCGCGCCGAAGTCTTGTTCGCCTGCTGGATGAAAGCCTGCGCTTTCGCGTAGTGGTCCTGGAACGTTTCCTCGGCGGTCGGGCCTGTCGGAGCCGGGATTGACGTCGTCGTCGGCGGCGCTGTCGTCGTGTTGGCGGCGGTCTCCGTACCGGTCTCGTTGGACGACTTCCGCATCATGATGACCGCGACCACGGCGAGCACCACGATCACGGCCACGGCGGCGATGATCGGGATCGTGTTGCTTCTCGCCGTCGTTGCGGGCACCGATGTTTTGCCGGTCTGCGTGCCTCCGGGCTGTGCCACCTGACTCTGATGGACGGCAGGCATGGGAGGCCGGCTTTGTTGCGACGGCGGTGGAATCGTCTCCGCAGGTTCGAGCAGCTGTGTCGGCTCGATATAGGCTTCGCGCCGGCCCGTCACGTCCGCGCCGCCGAACTCGTCTGCCGAGGTCACGGCCGGGTCCTCGTCCGGCATCAGCATCAGCCGGTACGGACCGATCGTCACCCACACGTTCTCCGGCAGCGGCTCTTCGGTCTTGATCTGCCGCTCGCCAATCCAGACGCCGTTCTGGCTGTTCAGATCGGCGATGACGAAGCGTCCGCGTTCGTGCCAGATCTCGGCATGAATGCGGGAGACCTGCTTGTCGTGGTCCTCGAGGACGAGGTGGTTGTCCGTCCCGCGCCCGATCCGTGTGCGGCCTTCGCCAAGTTCGAACGGCGCCACGAACTGGTCGCCGCGGTATACGCGGAGGGTTGCCACCTCACGCCTCCTTCCGGTTGATGTCCCGGCGGCCCTTGACCTCGGTCACGGGCTTCGGGGGATTGGACTGAAAGAGGGTTCGCACCCGCGACATCGTGCGGGCGACCCAGCCCCCGGCGACAGGGGCAAGCACCGCCGTTCGGTCGGGGTCCGGCTGACCGGCAGCCAGATCGACGGTCTCGTCGTCGAGTGTCGTTGCCGACAGCGCCGCCGCGGTTGCAATCTTCGCGATCAGCTCCTTGGGCTTCGTGCTGTCCGGCTCGAGCGCCAGCGCCCGCTCGGCAAGACCGCGCGCGCGAGGAAAGTCCTTGTCCCGCAGTGCCGTGGCGGCCTCGTCCAGGACACTCCGGGCTTCGGTCGCGCGCCGGGCGGCTTCCTGCGCGGACGCCTCCTTGGCCACCTCGCTCGCCTGACGCCGGAGCGCGTCGGCAATCACCGCGTGCGCATCCCCGAGCGGGTCGAGCTCCGCCGCGCGGCGCGCCTCCTTGACGGCGCGATCGAACTTGCCGCGCGCCAATAGCGACCTGGCGCTCGCGGTCAACTCGGCTGCGCGCTGCTGCCGCGCGGTCCGCTCCGCCTCCTCACGCAGTCGTGCATGCGCAACCGCTGACGTCCGGAGAGCACCCTCGTGGCTCGGCACGCGAGCGAGCGCTTCCTCCGCGAGGCGTGTGGCCGTCTGCGCGTCGCCCTTGTCGAGCGCTTCCGCGGCTTCCACGGCGAGCCGGTCAGCATCGCTGTGGGTCTGCTCGGCCGCTCCAAGCCGCTGATGTTCCGATCGGAGCCGCTGGAGCTCGCCCCGCAGCGCGGTGCTGGACGGATGCCGCTGGCTCAGCGCTTCGAGCCGCTTGATTGCGAGCGTACGGTCGCCGTTCTGGAACTCGTTCCGCGCGAGCGCCAGCTGCGAACCGACTTCCTGCACCAGCGCATCCGCGTTCGCGCGCGCGGTCCTGGCTTCGACGAGGGCCGTGCGAACGGTGGCAATGTCCGGGTTCGTCGATCCGGTCTGGACTGCCTGCTGGATCTGCCGCTCGGCTTCGTCGAGGTTTTCGACCTGCAGGGCGCTTCGCGCGCGTTCGAGGAAGCGCTCGCAGTTTCGTGCCTTCTCCGCCTCCGCTGCTGCGAGATCCTGACGGACGCGCGCCGAAAACTGCCGCGCCTCGGCGTTGTCGGGATGGGCCGCGAGCGCCTGGCCGGCCAGCGCCAGCGCGGCATCGAGCTGGCCGCGCGCCCTGGCATCGGCAGCTTCGGTCAGCAGGCTGCGGACCCGATCGTTCCGCGCCTGCTGATGCGCGGCCGACGCGCGCGCCCGATCCATCAATTGCTGGATGGCAGCCGTCGGCACCCGCCGAAGCACGCTCTCGAAGCTGTCGAGCGCTCCCTGGGCGTCGCCGGCCTCGAGGCGGCTGTTCCCGGTTGCCAGATCCGTCGTCGCGCTGCGGAGATCGGCAATCCGCTGCCCCCACGCTGCGACGACGGGCCCGATTCTCCGCTCGAGCTCTTCGATGTCGCGGCGGAACCACTCGCCGGCGCGCAGGGCGTCCGCGCCATTGGCACTCAGTCGGGGAAATCCGGCGCCGACTTCGCCGATCCGGGAGTGCAGGCCGGCCTCCGGGTGAAGGCCCAGCGCTTCCCCCTCCGCCTGTTCCTCTGACGCAAAGTCACGCAGGGATTCAAAGGAGATGGCGACTCGCTCGGCGAGCGCGCGGGTTTCAGCGTCGTAACGCCGGCGCCACCGCGACAGCTCAGCCGAGAACTCGGGAAACTTCTGGAATCGGGCCGCCGGGTCCTTCGACAGCGCCTTGAACACGATCCGCGTCAGCGCGGGAGGGGCGTCCTTCGCCTCGATGGGAGGCGGATCCTCGGACACCACCTTGTGCAGAACGGCAGGCAGATCCGGCGCGACGAACGGCTTCCGGCCCGTCAGCATCAGATAGAGCACCGCGCCAAGCGAGAAGATGTCGGACCGTTCGTCGACCGCCACGCCTCGCGCCTGCTCGGGGGACATGTAGTCCGGCGTGCCCACGATGAACCCGCTGGCCGTCATGCTGGAGCTCGCGAGGCGGGCGATGCCGAAGTCGAGGATTTTCAGCCCGCCCTCCGCCTGAACGAACAGGTTGCCGGGCTTGACGTCACGATGGCAGACGCCGGCGCCGTTGGCGACCGCGAGCCCTTCGCAGACCTCCAGCGTGAGGTCGACCTTCTCCTCGATCGAGAAGGACCGCTGCTTGAGAGATCGGTCGAGCGTCTCCCCTTTGAGCAGCTCCATCACGATGAAGAGCCGTCCGTTGTCCTCGCCGATGTCGAAGATGGTGACGATGTTGCGGTGATTGAGCTTGGCCGAGACCTGGGCCTCGCGCATGAAGCGGGCGCGGATGTCCGGCTCGCCCTCGAGGTCGGTCATCATGACCTTGACGGCGACGTCGCGCCCCATCAGCTCGTCGTGTGCCGAATAGACGACTCCCATGGCGCCGCGACCGATCCGGTCGACGACCTTGTAGCGTCCTATCCGCTCCGGGCGTCCGGCACGCTGCTGTTCCGCCACGGGTACCGTCACTCCTCGCAAGTCGCGACCAGCGCTGTGACGTTGTCCCGGCATCCCCGGTCCAACGCCGCACGCACCAGCGCCTCCGCCATCCGTTCCATCGACGACTGCCTGCCGAGCAGTTCCCGGATCGCCGAATCCTCGAGCGATCCGTGCAATCCGTCGGTGCAGAGCAGGAGAATCTCGTTCGGGGCGAGCTTCCGCTCCTGCAGGTGAATCTCGGTGTTGTCGCGTGCCCCGAGCACGTTCGTCAGCACGTGCCGCATCGGATGCTGCTCGGTGGGTGCTCCGCCATCGAGCGGCCCCTGGCCGAGCACGGTTGCCGCCCACGAGTCGTCGCGCGTCAGCTGGACCAGCTGACCGTCCGCGGCGAGATACATCCGGCTGTCCCCGACGTGTGCCACCGACATCGTGCCGTCGGCGACCAGTGCCGCGACGATCGTGGTGCCCATGCCGGTGTAGTCGTCGTGGTTCTCCGCTTCGCGGAATACGCGGCGGTTGGCGAGGTGCACCGCGGTCCGGAGCCGGTTCGCGTTGAACGACACACCCGAATCGATGCCGTACGGCCAGGAGTGCTCCTGGTCCTCACTGGTCCGCCGGATGAAGCTGGCAACCGCCTCGATGGCCAGCCGGGATGCCACTTCGCCGGCGGCGTGCCCTCCCATCCCGTCAGCGACGATCAAGAGCCCGAGAGCTTCGTCCTTGAACAACGCATCTTCATTAGTGCGCCGGACGGGACCTCGATCGGAGCATCCACCGGCACGCAACGTCGGCAACGCTTGGTTTCTCCTGAAGGGCGGGACGGAGATCGTAATGACCTTTTAGGGTCACCAGCAATGCTACTTTGGTAGTACGTTCGTGCGATCGAGACGGGGGTTCGGGATCCGGGGTCCGGGATCCGCGGGTCGTGGTAGTCAGGGGCAACAAGCCACTTGAACTCGTCCCGGTTGCCTCTAATTAGCACGGACGTCCGGACCCCGGATCCCGGACCGCGGTGTGTCAGGCCAGCCTGGAAATGAGCTGCGCCCGGGAGTCCACCCCCACCTTGTTGAAAATCCGGCTCAAATGCTTCTTGGCGGTCGTGGGAGCGATGTCGAGCGCGGTTGCGATGTCGCGGTTGCCATAGCCACGCAGCACCAGGTCGACGACCTGGGCTTCCCGGTCGGACAGGCCGTAACAACGCTTGACGGCGTCGCGCTCCGGCGCCAGCTCACGAATACATGCGACCAGCGTGCGTCCAACGCCGTCGACGACCATCTCGCGCAGGTGGATATAGAAGGGCTCTCCATTGCCGCTCGTCACGAGGCTGACGGCCCTGCCGGTTGCCTGCAGGTGCGCCGCGGCGGCGTCCGCCTGATCGCGCAGCAGCACCAGGAGATCCGTCCGATGCTCGCGCTGCAGCTTTTCGGCGAGCACCCGGGCCGAGGTGTTGCGATAGAGAATCCGGCGGTCGTCCAGAACAACAATGGAGAGCGAGAGGTCGTCAATGACGGCGTCTAGCAACGCGCGAGGCAGTTGGTGGCCGACCATCTCGTTTGGGGGGTCTGTGCCTACTATACTCGCGGGTCCGGGATCCGGGGTCCGGGGTCCGGGATCCGCGGATCGCGGGTTCCCAGGCCGCTGGTGGTAATCAGAGGCAACCGGCGCCGCTTGGCGGCTGGTTCCTCTGGTTAGTACCTTCTTCCCAACCCAGCGACCCCCGGACCCCGGACCCCGGATCCCGGACCCCGGATGAGTATCGTTAACGTCCCCGTCGCCGGTTCCGTCCTCCGCCCAATGAACGACCTGCGCTACAGCTTCCGCTCCCTGCTGCGAATGCGAGGCCTCGCGGCCGTCGCGGTCGTGACTCTCGCCCTGGGTATCGGAGCCACCACAACGATGTTCAGCGCCGCGTACGCGGCGCTTCTGCGGCCGTTGCCGTTTGCCGATGCCGATCGCCTGGTGCTGATTTTCACGACCAGGACATCGCCGCGCGAAGGCTTCGTCCGTTCCAGATGGTCGCGGCCGCTGATCGAGACCCTGACCTCGTCGGTAACCTCCTACGAGGCGATTGCCTCGTTCACGCCGTCGCTCGTCAGCCTGAGCGGCGGCAACGGCGATCCCGAGCACATCGACGCCGAGATCGTGTCGCCGGACTACTTTCGCATCCTGCGGGTCGCTCCCGTGCTCGGGCGAGGCTTCACGTCCGCCGAAGACCGCGCCCCGGGTGACGCACCAGTGGCGATCCTCAGTGACGCCCTCTGGCGCCGGCGCTACGGCGCGGACCCGTCCGTGCTTGGCCGCCCGGTCCTGATCAATGGCGTCCCACTCACCGTCGTCGGGATCATGCCCGCCGGATTCGCCGGGCTCAGCGACAAATCCGAGATGTGGATACCCCGGACGATGGCGCCGCAGCTGACTTACGCCGAATACCTCACCACGCCGCAGCTGTTCATCGCCGTCGTCGCACGGCTGAAGGATGACGTGACGCTCGAAACCGCGAACGCCGAGCTCGGATCGGCGAGTGCCACGTTCGAGAGCACCGACGCCGAGCCGGGCACGCGATGGGGCGCGGTCGCGGAGCCTGCGAGCAACGCCCGGATCGAGCCGACGATGCGGCGTTCCCTTCTGCTGCTGCTAGCCGCGGCCGGATGCGTGCTGCTCATCACCTGCGCGAACGTCGCGGCGCTGCTGCTGGCGCGCGGCCGGATGCGTGCACGGGAGCTGGCGATCCGGCTTGCGATCGGCTCGGGCCGCGGCCGCATCATCAGGCAACTGCTGACAGAGAGCCTGCTGCTGGCTTCGGTGGCCGGGATCGGTGGGGCGCTGTTGGCGGTCTGGGGTGTGGCAGGCTACTCCCGATACGCGCCCACCTTCGGGTGGACCGGCCGCATCACGATGTCGCCGTTCGCGGACCCGGTCCTCGACGGACGGGCGCTGCTCTTTGCTGTCGGCATGACGGTCGCGACCAGCGTGTTGTGCGGGTTGGCGCCGGCGATCGAGACCTCGCGCACCAGCCTGACGCATGTGCTGAAGGAAGACGACCGCGGTGGCGGTGCGCGAAGGCGGGTGTTTCGCGGACTGGTCGTCAGCGAGGTCGCGCTCGCGGTGCTGCTGCTCGCGGCAGCCGGGCTGCTGCTCGAGAGCTTTGCAGGAATGCAGCGGCTCCGGCAGGGGTTCGACAGCCACAACGTGGTGACGTTCTGGGTCAGGCCGCCCGCATCCCGTTATCCCGTCGCGGAAGGTCCGGCTGTCGTCGAGCGTCTGCTGGCCAGCGTTGAACAGCTGCCAGGCGTCGAATCGGCCGCCGTCAACCGGTGCACGCCCTTCACCGGCTGTTCCCGCACGTCTCTGTTCTTCAGCGATCGGCCGAACGATCCGGCAACCGCGCCGGTGGTGGGCCGTCATTACGTGTCAGCGGACTACTTCAAGACCCTCGGCATTCCGCTTCGCGCCGGCCGCGTGCTCGCCGCGACCGATCGCGCCGGCCGGCCCGGGGTAACGGTGATCAGTGAGAGCGCGGCGCGGCGCTTCTGGCCCGGCGAGAATCCGCTCGGCAAGCGCGTGTGGTTCGGCGGCACCACTGGACCATTCGCGGGAGCCGCGCAGGCCGTGGAGATCGTGGGGATCGTGGGCGACGTCAGGTATGAAGCCGCAGACTGGCCGGGTGCGACCGGCCGCCCGGAGTTCTACACGTCATACCTCCAGTTCGCTTACCCCGACACGATGATGATGGTGAAGGGCCGGGGTCCCGCGGCGGCGCTGATTCCGTCGCTTCGGCGCGCGATCGCGTCGGTGGACTCTTCGCTGCCGATCTATGACGTGCTGACCCTCGACGATCGCATTGGCAGCGCATTGTCGCGACCGCGCTTCAACGCCGGTCTGGTGGGCGGTTTTGCCGGCGCCGCCCTGTTGATTGCCGCGCTCGGCGTCTACGGGATGTTGTCCTACTCGGTGTCGTCGCGTCTCCGGGAGATCGGCGTCCGCCTCGCTCTGGGCGCCGCGCCCGCACGGATGGTGCGCTTCGTCCTGGGGGAGGGTCTTCGGCTGGCGGCTGGCGGCGTGCTCATCGGCGTCCTCGCAGCCGTCGCGGCAGGCCGGCTCACGCGGAGTGTGGTCATCGAGGTCAATCCCACCGACCCGCGAATCCTCGGCGCCGTCGCGATCGTGATGCTTGCCGTCGCCGCCCTGGCCGCCCTGGTGCCCGCCCGCCGCGCGAGCGCGGTGGATCCGATGGTGGTTCTGCGACAGGAGTAATGGGGATGGATCTTGATCATTTGCAGAGCCAAATCCCAAGTTCCAAGCACCAAATCCCAACGCATTCCCACCCTCCAAATCCCAAACCAATTCCCAAATCAACTCCCAACCGGTTGGGAATTGGTACTTGGGAGTGCGTTGGAGCTTGGGATTTGGAGCTTGGGATTTGACACTCTACAAACCACGGCTCCGAGCCCCCAGCTCCATCGTCATAGAATCCCCCCCGTGACGACGAATGCGCCGTTGTGCGGGGCAGTCGAAGCCGGAGGAACGAAGTTCGTGTGCATGGTCGGCACCGGTCCCGGCGACATGCGCGAGCAGGCCCGGTTCTCGACCCTGTCGCCCGAGGTCACGCTTCGTGAGACGCTCGACTTCTTTCGCAGCGCGGCGGTCCGCCATGGCCAGCTCGAGGCGATCGGGATCGCGTCGTTCGGTCCGATCGACCTGCACCTCGATTCTCCAACCTACGGTTTCATCACGTCGACGCCGAAGCCGGGTTGGGCGAACGTCGATATCGCCGGAGCGATTCGCGATGCGCTGGCCGTCCCTGTTGGCTTCGACACGGACGTGAACGCTGCAGCGCTCTCCGAATGGCGATGGGGCGCAGCCCAAAGGCTCGAGAACTTCATCTACCTCACCATCGGGACCGGCATTGGCGGCGGCGGCATGGTGAACGGCCGGCTGATGCACGGCCTGGTACATCCCGAGATGGGCCACGTGCGGATTCCCCATGACGTCGACGCCGATCCGTTTGCCGGCGTGTGCCCGTTTCATGGCGACTGTCTCGAGGGGCTCGCGAGTGGTCCGGCGATGAACGCCCGGTGGCTGCAGCCGGCCGAGCAGCTCCCGGATGATCACCCTGGCTGGGTGCTCGAGGCGCGCTACCTTGCGCTCGCACTGGTCAATTTCATCTGCACCCTGTCCCCGGAGCGCATCGTCATCGGCGGCGGCGTGATGTCGAGGACGACGCTCTATCCGCTCGTCAGGACCCATGTCCTTGCGTTGTTGCACAACTACGTGCGGGCGCCACAGATCCTCGAGGCCATCGACGACTACCTCGTGGCGCCGTGGCTCGGCGGTCATGCCGGTGTCCTGGGCGCACTCGCGCTGGCGCAGCGGCTCGTCGTCGAGGAGTCATAAGCGACCCGTCGGCAAGCGTAGGTGCCCCGAGGGGTGGCTTCCGCCTTCAGGCGGAAGGCTGCGCCAGGTGTGAAATCGAATGCTGAAGACAGTTTCCGTGTTGTGCTTCGCGCTGATGGTCGTCGGGCTGGCAGGCCTGCTGATCGGAGAAACGTTGCTCGCGCACGGACCGCTCGGCATAACCGCGCAGGTTGCGGCGGTCGTCCTGATGATCTGGGCGCGCATCACGTTCGGCCGACGAAGTTTCCATGCCACCGCGGATCCAACGGCTGGCGAACTGGTCACCTCCGGACCGTATGCCTTCTTCCGCCATCCAATCTACACGGCGGTGTGCCTGTTTTGCCTGGCTGGCGCGCTCACCTATCGGACGCCGGCTGCCTTCGGCTGGCTCGTGCTGGTGTTCGCCGGCGCGATCGGCCGGATGCTGTGCGAGGAAACGCTGCTCAGGGCACGGTACCCGGAGTACGCGTCTTACGCTCGCCGCACTGCGCGGATGGTGCCGTTTCTGTTCTGAGTCGCGGTTCCGGGCTTGGGCTTCCGGGGGACTAGCTCCACTCGCTCCTGCGCTCCCAGATCCCATCGGCACATCGCAGCGCCAGTGCGCCGATAGTGGACGTCGGGTTGACGGCCGCGCTCGTGGTGAACGAGCTGCCGTCCACGATGAACAGGTTCGCGATGTCGTGGGCGCGGTGCCACTTGTCGATCACCGAGCGCTTGGGATCGGTTCCCATTCGGGCCGTGCCCATGTAGTGCGCGAAGTTCATGACGCGGCCGCTGTCGAGAATGGTGCGCGCGCCGGCGGCTTCGAGCACCTGGCGGGCCGCCTGTGCGCCGTGCTGAAGGATCGCCTTCGTGTTCACCGACGCGCGGTAGGTGGCGCGTGGGGCCGGGATGCCGTTCGAGTCCTTCGCGGTGCCATCGAGCTCGACCCGGTTGACCTCTTCCGGCAGATCCTCCGACATCACCGCGATGCCGACCGAGTGCCCGAATCGCCGCTGCATCTCCGGGTGGTGTCTCGCGCCCCAGGGAACCGGCTCCGAATCTCCCCAGGCGACGCTGGCCGGCCCGAATGGCCGATAGACGACCAGCGAATATCCGCGCACGAAGCCGCGGCCGCGGTCGGTCTCGTAGAAATGCTGGCTGAAGAGTGGATTGGAGGTGTGCGTCGTCGCCTCGAACGGTTCCTCGAACACACCCTCGACATACCGGCTCGGGTGATTCATCAGGTATCGGCCGACGACGCCCGCTGAATTGGCGAGCCCGTCGGGATACCGGCGCGATTTCGATGCGAGGAGGATGCGTGGTGTTCCGATCCCGTTGCAGCAGACGACCACGACCCGCGCGAGCTGCTCGTGAATGGCTCCCTTCGCATCGAAATACGCCACTCCCTTGACCCGCCCGTCGTCGGCAACCGTGATTTCCTTGACCCTTGCCCTGGTGCGGAGCGTGGCGCCAGCGCGAAGCGCCTTCGGCCAGTAGGTGATGTCGGCGGAGGCCTTCGCTTTCAAGGCGCAGCCGAAGTTGCAGCGTCCGCGGTTGTCACAGGCGCTGCGGCCATCGTAATCGCGAGACAGGATGGCGTTGTCCGACGGCCACCAGTGCCATCCCAGTTTCTCGAAGCCGCGAACGATGGCCGCGCCGGAAGCTCCAATCGGCAGCGGCGGCGCCTGTCGGGCGGATCTCCGAGGGTTGGCCGGATCGCCAGTAATTCCGGACACGCCGACATTGCGATCGTTCAAGTCGTAGAAAGGCTCGAGATCGGCCAAGCCGATCGGCCAGTCGTCAGCGGTGCCATCGAGGCGATGGGCGCGGAAGTCGGACGGGTGAAAGCGCGGAAAGTGACCTTCCCAGTGCACCGTGCTGCCACCCACTCCGTTCCACATGACCATGTCGATCGGTCCTGCGCCCGCAGTGACGATTGGATAGTCCTCGGGACGCTGCCGCACTCCAGGAAGGAAGCTGAAGTCGCCCCGCCGTAACTGGACCTCGAAGGTGGTCCGCTCGGAGGCGAACTCCGAAGGTCGATGCCAGTCGCCCTGTTCGAGACACACGACCTTGACGCCGCGGCTTGCCAGGCGCCACGTGAGCGCTGCCCCTGCGGCCCCGGCGCCGATGACCACGACGTCGACGCGATTGGCCTGCATCACTCGACGTCGCGATACAACGGCTTCAGCTGCTGAACCCGGGCGAGGAGCCTGCTGTCGAAGTCTTCGAGTGGAGCAGTTCTGCTTGTTCCCTTGCGAAAGGTGTAGCCGATCAGCGGCCAGATCTTCGGATTGGTGTAGTACGCCTCATACGCGCCATCGCGCAGTGCGGCGAACGACGGCGGATCGGCCTTCTCCAGTTTCTCGAGTGCGTCGATTTGTTCGGCCTCAGAGCTCTCCGCGAATGACGGTCCCAGCGCGGTGAGTGCCATGGCGAGCCGCTGCCCTATGTCCTGATCGCGCGGGGAAAGCGCCTCCAGGTACTCGACCGCGCCCACCGACGATGCGGCGGGCATCTTTCCCTGAGCTGGGATGATGCGATCAACCGCCGCGCGAAGCGTGCGACGGTTGGCAGCAGCCTGCGCCGGTGCGGTGTCCGCAACCGGAGCGAGCACGATCACGGCTGCCGTGCCGATGAACGTGCGTCGGGTGATCTCGTCCGACATGCGCGCGACGATACACTGACGCTGAACCAGGCCGCAAGATTACCGAACCAGGTCCTTCGTGGCGAAGCGCACTGTCGCTCCGGTCAGGACGGCGGCCGCGACGCCGAGCAGTCCGGCAATCCGGACGGGCTGGAGGCCCGTGACGAGCGGCGTGCCATAGTGCTCGAAGATCGAGAGTTGCATGACCGGCGCCGGCCACTGGAACAGCGCCCCCAGCAAGGTGATGAGGAACGATGTGAGCAGGAATCCGGTCAGGATGCCGGTAACGCTCTTCGAATGAAGCCAACCGGCGAGGAGATAGCCCACCGCCGCGACGACGATTCCGACCGGGAGCATGCCGATCACCGCTTCGCCGAGCCGGACGTGATCGAGCGCGAACCCTGCTGCCCAGGCCGTCAACCCGATGCTCGCGAAGATCACGCCGGCGACGATCACGAGCCCGATCGTGAGTGCTGCGAACCGCGACAGGATCACGTCATGCCTGCCGTGAGGTGTCGAGAGCAGCAGATCGAAGCGTCCGTCTTCCTCGTCCGTCGCCCAGCGGCTCGCGAGCGTGATCGCGAAAACCAGGAAGAGAGCTGCCACGACGGTGAAGACCACCGTCAACGACCTGGCGTTCATCTCGGCATCGCCTCCGCCGGTGACTCGTGCGACGAGCTCGGCGTACATCGGGTTGAACCTGGCGAATGTCCCGATGAGGTCCAGAAGGTTCTGCTGGGCCTGCTGGAGGATTGCGGTGAGTGCACCGGTATACACAGCCAGCCCGAGACCCCAGGATGCGATCGGCACTGCCAGCGCCCCCAGGCTGCGCGCGAAGATCGACTGCAACAGCGGCGAGCCGGTGAACACCGCGAGTCGCTGCGTCCTGTCCTCAGCCCAGGCACCGCGCCCAATCCGGATCTGGCCCCCGATGTCGCGATGGAGAAACAGCAGAACGCCGGCAGCTCCGATTGAGATCGTCAGCGTCGCCAGCACCAGCATCGACCGGAAATCGATGACACTGACGAGTGGCTTGCTCCGCTCGAAGTAGTAGAGAGGAGACAGCCTGCCGATCCATTCCCGCCCCGCGAGTACTCGCCCGGCAGTTGCGACGAGCACCGACAACCCGAGCAGCGCTCCGGTCACGCCTGCTGCACTTCGCCGTTCTTTCATGAACTGTGACGCGAGCAGCGCACAGGCCCCGAACACCCCTGCCAGCAACGCCGTGTTGAGTCCGAAGAGCAGTGCGGCGTGGAGCGACAGAGCTGTTCCGGTTGCCAGTGCGCCTGCGAATGCCATGAATCCGATCAGACTTCCGATCGAGAGGATGGCAACGCCGATTGCGCCGAGCTTTGCGAGCGCGACGTGGAGACGCGAACGCGGGACCGAGAGGAGGAGGTCCAGCGCGGCGGATTCTTCCTCCCCGCGCAGCGTCCGGGTCGTGACCAGAAGCGCCCAGACGCCGACGAGTGGCAGGATCAGCGTCAGACGCCAGGTGGCGTATCCGCCAGGCGTGAGCACGTCGGCCGGATCGCCGAACAGGCGCAGGGCAGGAAGCTCGACAAGGGCAGCGACCGTCGCGCGCGCCTCGCTATCCCCGAGCAGGGCAGGCACGAACGCGAAGATCACGGGCGCGATCGAGCCGATGGCGACACCCCACCCAACGATCGCCACCCGGCAGTCGCCGAGCGTCTTCAGGAAGATGTTATGCAACCACATCGCGGTCGCCGGTCCGTACGGGCGCGTCGTCTCGGTAATAGCGGAGGAAGATGTCTTCGAGGCTTGGCTCCTCGCTGACGATGTTGACGACGAGGTGCTGCGCTGCGAGCTTGATCAGCCCGTCAACGCTGCCCTGGACCACGAGGCGCAGGGTCATGCCGTCTGGCGCAAGATCCACGCGCTCGAGGCCGGGCAGGCTGCGAAAGGCGTCGAGCGGCGGCGCAGTGGCAAAGGTCAGTTCGATGTGGTGGTGCCGGAGGTTCTTCAGTTCGGCGACGCCGCCGATACGTACCAGTCGTCCATCACGGATAATCGCCACGCGATCGCAGCTGGACTCCACTTCCGAGAGCACGTGCGACGACAGGAACACGGTGCGTCCCTCGGCGCGAGCCTCGAAAACCATTTGCTGGAATTCGTGCTGATTCAGCGGATCCAGCCCGCTCGTCGGCTCGTCGAGGATCAGCACACGCGGGCGGTGCATGAACGCCTGGATCAGTCCGACTTTCTGCTTGTTGCCGTGCGAGTAGTGGCGGAAACGGCGGCTCGTATCGAGGTCGAGCCGCGAGACCAGCCTTTCGACATAGGCCGGGTCGACACCGCCCCGCAGGTTGGCGAAGTACGTCAGGATCTGGCCGCCGGTCAGGTTCGGATCGAGCGAGAGCTCACCCGGCAGGTAGCCGACGAGACGCTTGACCTCAATGGGGTCTCGCCAGCAATCGAGTCCGCCGATTGATGCGCGGCCGCCTCCCGGGAAGAGAAGCCCCATCAGCAACCGGATGGTGGTCGTCTTGCCGGCGCCGTTCGGTCCGAGGAACCCGAAGACCTCGCCTTCGCGGACTTCGAACGACAGGTCGATGACGCCGCGCTTCTTTCCGTAGTACTTGGTCAGCCCCGATACTTCGATGATGGCTGCCATGGTGCCCACTCCAGGTGGCAGATTCGCGGTGCCGTTGTTTACAAGAGATCAGGAGATAAGGAGATCAGGAGGTTCTTGCTTAACAGGCATCCTCCTGATCTCCTGTCCTCCTATGAATCTACAAGCGTTCGGATCAGCCTCGCAGCTCTCGAAGCAACTGGTTGATCGGATCCGCATGGTCCCGGACCGCGGTCCGCGAATCGCGGTCCGCGGAGCCCGACCTCATCCTCTCGCAACTCTGAAACCATAATCCGTATATCGAAACGACGGGTCGATCCGGCTGCGTGCGGCGCACCGGCTGATCGTCACGGCGTGCCTCCACGAACCGCCGCGCGAGGCGCGCCTGATCCCGTGTGCAGGACCGGCTGGATTGCGCTCGGGGGAAGAGGCGTAGAAGTCCGCCGCATACCAGTCGGCACACCACTCGTGAACGTTCGCAGCGATGCCGTAGAGCCCGAACGCATTCGGGTCGCCGAGTCCGACCGGCCACGGTCCTGGCAAGGGTCCGCGCCCGCGTTCGGGAATCCAGGCCGGAACGTCGTCGCCCCACGGAAAGCGCTGATTCTCGATCCCCCCGCGCGCGGCGCGTTCCCACTCCGCCTCGGTCGGCAGGCGCACCGGTTCGCCGTTCGATGAGCGCCAGAGGCAATACGCCTGGCAATCGAGCCAGCTCACGCCGACGATAGGAAGGCCCGGAGCCGACGCGAATTGCGGCCAGTCGCGCGGCGGGTCGTGAGCCGTTGCGCGCAGGAACGCCCCGTACTCATCGCAGGTGACGGGATGCACTGCCATGTCGAACGCATCGACCCACACGCGATGTGCCGGCCGCTCATCTTCCTGCCCGTGATCGCTGCCCATCCGGAACCAGCCTTCCGGAATCGGCGCGAACGGCCGGTTCATCGTGTCCCGTCGGTCTTCGAGGCCTTTGGCAGCGGCGGTACCGTGAAGTCCGGTCGCGGATCGCTCCAGATGTAGTGATTGAAGAACGACAGGTTGTGCTGCATCACCGCGCGCTGCGCCCGCGGCTTGGTGATGCCGTGGCCGAAGCCTTTGTAGACGATCATCTCGACCGGCACGCCGCGATCCTCGAGTCCCTGCCGCAGCTCGTAGCCGTTCGGAATCGGCACGCGGCGGTCGAGCTCGCCATGCTGAATCAGCGTCGGGGTCTTCGCCTGCTTGATGTACGTCATCGGCGAAGCCTTCGCGTAGATGGCGGGATCGTCGGCCGGATCCTCGCCAAGATAGTTGATCGTGAACGGCGTGATGTCGGTGTTGTAGTAATACGTCGCCCAGTTCGAGATGCCGGCGCCCACCGAGATCGCCTTGAACCGATCGGACGACGTGGTCAGGAACGCGGAGATGTAGCCCCCCTGGCTCCATCCCATGCAGCCGATTCTGGCAGGATCGACCCACCCCTTCTGAATCAGGTAGTCGATCCCCGACAACACGTCCCACGCATCGCCGACGCCGAGGTTTCCGACGTTGAGGCTGCGGAACTTCTCGCCGTACCCGGCGCTTCCACGATAGTTCACTTTCAGCACCAGCGCGCCGCGGCCGACCCAGATGTCAGCGGGATACGTGCGCGTTTCCGCGAGCAGAATCGGACGATCGATGCCGGTCGGGCCTCCGTGGATGATGCACAGAAGCGGGTAGCGCTTCGAGGGATCGAAGTCGGCGGGCTTGATCAGGACGCCTTCGATGACCGCGCCGTCCGTGCTCTTCCAGGAGATCAGCTCGCGCGACCCGACGACGAGGTCGGCCGCCTGTCCGGTCATGTCGGTGAGCGCCCTCGGGGCGAAGCCGTTGATGTCGGATACGTACAGCTCCGGCATCTTGGTCGCAGCCCCAGCCGTGAAGGCCACGCGACGCGCGTCGCGGTCCATCGTGAAGCCGCCGCCCATCAGGTCGTCAGGCGCCGAGATTCGCGCAATCTGACCCGTGGCGGTGTTCATCCGGAACAGGTGCCCGGCGGTTTTCTGCAGCGCCGAGAAGTACAACCCGCCCGGGTTCCACGCCACGACGGAAGGGACCTCGTCGAAGCTGTCGGTCAGCGAGCGTGGAGTCCCTCCTTCCGCGGAGACCAGGGCGAGCCTCGAGATCTTCGCGAAGGACAGCTCTCGGCCCATCGCCGTCGAGAAGACGATCTGCCGGCTGTCCGGCGACCATTCCGGGTTGGTGTCGGAGCCCGGCTGCGAGACGATCTTCTTCACGCGATCGTCGGCCAGCGCGAGGGTATAGATGTCGGACGAACTGGTGTTGATCAGGTCCGGGTTACGGGTTGCGCCGAACGCAATCGCATGACCATCCGGTGCCCATGAGAAGGAACCGACGCTGAAGTCGTTGCCACGAGTGCGCTGCTTGCCGGCCGCCGGCGTTTTCATCGCATCGTCCAGCGCGATCGTCCAGAGGTGGACGTGCTGATACTCGCGGCGCACGACCTCGTAGTCGCCGAGCCGCTCCTTGCGGTCCTTCTGATCCTGGGTCAACGGCACGGCAGCGCTGTAGGCGATCGATCCCGAATCCGGCGCCCAGATGAACCCGGACACCGCGGTGTCCGACTTTGTCATCTGAATCGCTTCGCCTCCGCTCGGACTGATCACGAACAGCTGATTTTTTTCATCGACGCGAGACGAGGTGAACGCGATCCACTTTCCATCGGGCGACCACTGTGGCGCGGCCGACGACTTCTGTCCGCGCGTCAGCTGCGTCGTCTGACCCGATTTCACGTCCGCCATCCACAGCTGGGTGACGAAGGCATCCTGCGCGAAATCCGCTTCGGTCTGCGTGTAGACGACCCGGGCTCCGTCCGGTGAAATCTGGGGACCGCCGATCGTCTTCAGGTTCAACAGATCGTCGATGGTGGGGACCCGGCGCTCGGCGGCGCCGAGAGGCAGGATTGCGAGAACCAGCGTCAGCGAGACGATGAATCGGGCCACGAAAAGCCTCCGGTTTGGCGACGGCCGTAGTGCCGGCTTACTGAAGAGGAGTCATCGTAGCATCGGCTCGGCTCATCGGTATCTGGGAGCCTGCCTCGCCGAAGCGCGAAGCGCGAAGGCGGGCGAAGGCGGGTATCCTGAGAGACATGGGGAAGCCATATCGCCGGGCTTTGGTGATTGTCATCGCAGCGGTGGGGATCGCGGCAATCGTTGCGACCGTGAGCACCACCCGGAATCGTGACCGCGTCCAGGTTCAGGCCGCCGAAGTCACGAGCGGTCCCATAGCGCGACGGGTCCTGGTGAGCGGTACGCTCGAGCCCGCGCGGATGGTGGAAGTCGGATCGCAAGTCTCGGGCACGATTGCTTCGCTCCCTGCCGATTTCAACGCGCGAGTCAAGGCCGGTCAGGTGCTGGCCCGGCTCGACCCGGCGTCGTTTCACACTCGGCTCACCGAGGCCGAAGCGGGACTTGCAAAGGCAGAAGCCGAACGCGCTCGTCGTCAGGCTGTACTCGACGATGCCCGCGCGAAGCTCGAGGACGCGCAGGTGCTCGCCGGCGATCGGCAGCTCGCGCGCGCCGAGCTCGATCTTGCGCAGACGACCATGCTGCAGGCGGCGGCAGACCTCAGAGCCGCCGATGCCGACATCGCAGGGGCGCGGGCGGCCATCACGGAGGCGCGCGTGAACCTCGATCGCACCGTCATTCGATCGCCGATCGAGGGCGTCGTGATTGGACGCCACGTGGAGGTCGGCCAGACGATCGCCGCCTCAGTGCACGCGCCGGTTCTCTTCACGATCGGCGATCTGCGGCGCATGCGGCTGCTCGCCGAGGTTCCCGAAGGTGAAGTCGGCGGGGTTCAGCGGGGATCGCAGGTCAGGTTCGACATCGAGTCGATCGGGGGCCATCCGTTCACGGGCACGGTCGCCGAAGTGCGTCTCGCACCGCAGGTCGCGGCAAGCACGCCGTCGAACTCGAGCACCAGCTCGAACACGAGCGCGATCGCGACACCTTCGCCCGTGGCAACATCCGGCTCGTCTGCCGCATCGACCAGTGGCAGCACCCAACCGGCGGGCTCTACGACGACCGGTGGCGCCACGTCCCAGCCAGCGGCGGGCCCGGCTTCTTCGCTGTCCCCGGCAGCCTTGACGACGTCGGCCAGGCAGGCCTCGTCGACGACCGGTGTGGTCACCTACATCGCGGTGATCGATGTGGATGCATCAAGCGAAGAGATTCCGCCCGGCGGGACGGCGATCGTGACGCTGGCTGGCTCCGAGCGCGCGCAGACCGTTCGAATCCCGAACAATGCCCTGACGTTCGCCCCCTCGACGGGCTCGTTTGCCGCGGTCGATCAGGAGCCGCCAGTGCTCAACCGTGCGGACACCGCCCCGGTCAAGCAGACCGGGACGCGCAAAGGCTACGTCTGGAAATTCGAGAACAACCGCTTCGTGCCGATCGCGGTCGAAACCGGGATCGCCGACGATTCCTGGACCGAGCTCGTGTCGGGCGACGTTCGACCTGGAGATCGGCTGGTGACCGCCGCCGTTCCACTCAGACGACGCTCGTGAGCCACAGCGCGAACTGCATCCAAGCCGCGGTGCCCATCAGCGTCAGCCGGATCGGATACGAGGCGATCAGCAGCACTGAGCCCGCGAGGAACACGGGGTTGAGTTGCCCGCGCCGCCGCCAGTCGATCGCGAGGCAAACCAGCATCAGCACCGTTGGAAACCCGAAGAACCACAGCGGCCCGAGATTCTGCAGGGGCGCGATCGGAATGCGGGCGAGGGCCGGCGGGACGAAGTTGATCGCTGTCAGGAGCATCAGGCTCTTGTGCGCAGCCGGCTTCTTCCGGTAATAGACCGCGCCGCCGAACAAGATCGAGAACATCACCAGATCGAACAGCGGGATCGCCATGAACGCCAGTGTGGGAATGTTGGGGGGCATGGAGGGTGATCCGTACTTGCCGGCCCGCAGGGCGGTGACGAGTCCAGCCGCCACGATCAGCACGGCAAGGCCCACCCCCGCATAGCCGAAACGCTGGTGGACTCTCACCTGTCGCGACGAGATCAGCCACACCTGCGTTGCAAACAGCGCGACCCATGCGGTCATGAGCAGGCCGTGGATGTGGACGAAGACCGAGGGGAGCGGGGGCCCGCCGAAGTAGGGCTTCAGGTAGTAGGTTCGGGCAAAACCGGCAAGGACGACGAACGTGAACGCGATCGCCGTGACCGTGAAGAACCGGCGATCGAAGCTTCGAAGCGCGGCGCTGGTAGTCATGGGCCGGCCAGTGTACCCCGGCTCGGCCGTGAACGCTCCTGGGGGTCAGATCTTGTATTTCAACATCTGACCCCCCGCCCCGATCCTCACCGCGCAACCGTAGTCGTCGTGCGCCCCGTCGTCACCGGCCCCAGCATCTGATCGAAGGCATAGGCGCCGATCTGGGTGCCCTGCTCATATCCAGCCTTCACCGCGGTGGGGAAGTGAATGCCCGCGAGGACTCTCGACGCGCCGTTCTCCTGCGCGGCCTCGGAGAACGACCAGAACCGCCGCGTGATTCCCGCGTACGGTGCGCCGCTCGTCATCTGGAAGCTGACGTAGTCGGTCTCGAAGAACCGCGCGAGCACCGCGGCTGCCGCGGCGCCGAGCACCGTGTGCGTGGACGGATAGTCGGGCACCGGCGGCGTCGGCAGGTTGTTCATCCACGTGGCATCGACCGTCTCGCGGATCGCCGTCGCCGGCCGCCAGTAGTTGTAGTGATACTTCGCCTCGAAGCCGCCGATGAAGCCGTCGGCCATCGCGACGTTCACGAGCGCGAGCAGCCGCGCGGCCGACCAGGAGTCGAGGTTCCGCGCGATCGCGAGCTCACGGGCGATGCGGTTCCAGCCGTCGGTGGAATCTTCGTACCAGAACTTCGCGATTTCACCTTGCTCGATCGTCCGGGTCGTGCTGTTCGAGCTCCCGACCTCCTGCACGATCGCGATGTCGCGCCGCGCCAGCGTGCTGGATGTAGCCGGTGGCGGAGCCGGCCGGAACTGCGCCGGGTCTTTCAACGCAAACGGCGTCACCGAACCCCACTGCGGAAAGAGCGCCGGCGTGAAATCCGGCGGAGTTGGCCGATATGCCCCTGCGATCGTGCCCGGGACGTACGCGACGGTCCGCGCTGCCCCGTCGTTCCCACGCCTCGCCAGCACCGACGTCGCGACTCGCCGGCCGATCGCGACGCCCGCATCTCTCTCCCTGGTGTTGGTGATCGCCGCCAGGCTGACGCGCAGTTGCTCGTCGAACGTGGTCCTGCACCGGGGCATGAGTGCCGCCAGCGTCACCTGCGCCGCCGACGCCACCGCTGCGTCAGCCGAGGCCCGCATCGTCGTGGTCTTTGTCGTCGTGTAGGTCTGATATCGGCGCTCGACCGAGTTGAGCGCGTCGTGGATCGCGAGATGCAGGATCGCCAGCATCCGCGATTCGGTGATTGGATCGGTCTCGGCGCCCGTCATCGCGTCGATCGCGATGCGGTTCCACCGGACCACTTCCTCGGCCTGCGCCATCGCAGGCACGACTCCCATCATGAGTGCGGCCGCGGCGACTGCCGCGGCGATGGTCTGAGCCCTCGTCGTCATACGTCCCTCGCTTCTTCCTGGCGGACCGCGCTGCGCGGCTCCGCACGCGGGAGAGGTTCAGCGACGGCTGTGCCGGGACCGGGCCGACATCACGATGGTCGTAAATATTTGTACCGGTTCAACTTGGCTGGCGAGTCGCGAGTGCTGTCTCAGCGGGATACACTCGAGTCAGTGCTGATATTTCGGCACTATGCTGATATTTCGGTACTGATAACTTCCGCCTAAAGGGCGGAAGCCACGCCTTTATCGCAAGGTGTGCCTTCCCGTACCGCGGAGACTGGTGGCTTCCGGCTTCAGCCGGAAGCTGTCCCCGGCGCCGCCTCGAGAAGGTCTACCGCGGCGGATTAATCCCCAACTTCCGCATCCGTGACCACGCCGTCGAGCGGCTCAAACCCAGAAGCCGCGCGGCCCCGTTCGGGCCCGCCAGGACCCCGCCCGTCTGTTCGAGCGCGCGCAACAGATGCTGGCGCTCGACCTCCTCCAGGGTAGGAAAGTCGACGGCGGGCTGCGCAGTCTCGCCCGTCGAGAGCGATCCGATGTGCTCGTCCCGGATCACCGTGCCGTTGCACAGGATCACCGCACGTTCGAGCACGTTCGCGAGCTCGCGCACGTTGCCTGGCCACTGATACTGGGTCAGGTGCTCGAGCGTGCTCGGCGAGAGCCGCCGTGCGGGTCTCCCCATCCGCGCGGCGAACAGGCGGACGAAATGAGAGGCGAGCAGCGGGATGTCGTTCACCCGCTCCCGGAGTGGCGGCACCCGGACCGGGAAGATGTTCAGGCGATAGAAGAGATCGGCCCTGAACTTTCCCTCCCGCACGGCCCCGGACAGGTCCTGATTGGTCGCGGCCACGACACGCACGTCGACCTTGACGGTCTGCATTCCGCCGACGCGTTCCAGCTCCTGCTCCTGCAGCACGCGCAGCAGCTTGACCTGCATCTCGAGGGGGAGCTCGCCGATCTCGTCGAGGAAGATGGTGCCGTGATGCGCGAGCTCGAAGCGTCCCTTCTTCTGCTGCATCGCGCCGGTGAATGCGCCCCGCTCGTGGCCGAACAGCTCGCTCTCGATCAGCGTGGGCGGCAGCGCCGCGCAATTGACCTTCACCATCACGGCGCGCCGGCGCCGGCTCGCCTCGTGAATCGCCGATGCCATCAGCTCTTTGCCCGTGCCGGTCTCGCCGAGGATCAACACCGTCGAATCGGTCGGCGCCACCATCTCGATGCTCTTGAACACCGCGCGCATGGCCTCCGAGGCGCCGATGATGTCGCCGAACGTGCGGCCGAGATTGAGCTCCTCCCGCAGGTAGACGTTCTGGCTTTCGAGCTCCTCGGCGCGCTTGGTGTCGGTGATGTCCCGCGCGCTGAACACGACGCAGCGCTTCTCGGTGATATCCACCGGCAGGACCGCCGTCCGTCCCTCGAACCATCGATCGCCCGCCGGCACGGTCAGCTGGTACTCCATCGTTTGAAGTGACCCGGTCTGCAGCGTCGAGCGCACCAGGTTCAGGAACGCGTCGGCAGTGGGCTTCGGGAACACCTCGTGAAAGAGCCGGTCTTTCAGATCGTCGGCGGCCTTGACGAGGAGCCGGCTCGACGCGCTCAGGATCTCCACGTAGCGCCCGTCTTCGTCGATGAGGAAGACGAGGTCCGGCATGGCGCTCAGGATCGCGCGGGTGCGATGTTCGCTGATGGCGAGCTCCGCGGTCCGCACCGCGACCTGCATCTCGAGCTCACGCTCACGCTGCTCGACCGCTCTGCGCCGCTCGGTGACATCACGCTGGATGCCGAAGTGCCCGGTGATCCGCCCGTCGGCATCGTAGAGACAGAGGTAGTCCCCCTCGATGAAGACCGGATCCCCGTCGAGCCGGCGCTCCTCGGTTTCGACGTGCAGCCGTCCGCGATCGAAGAACTCGCGCCAGACCCGCCGGCAGTAATCGAGGTCGTGTGCGAACAGCAGCCGCGGTGTGATGCCGACGAACTGGTCGCGGGTCGCGCCGTACTGCGTCAGCATCGCGTCGTTGACCTTGGTCACGCGATGGTGATCGAGCGCGTACTCGAGCAGCGCCTCCTTGTTGGCGCCGTCGTTCCAGGCGAGCGGCTCGTCCAGCATCATGAAGAAGAAGCCGTCGAGCGACTGCGAGAAAAAGAGCTCCAGGCGGTCGTCGGTGCCGTCCATCGGGTGTCAGTTTCCAGTTTTCAGTTTCCAGTTGCCAGTGGGAACTGCACCCCACCACGCCCCCGAACCCGCGAACCCGCGAACCCGCGAACCCGCGAGAGTCCTACTTACGTCGCTCCCCCACGACCCACAGGTGAGCGTCCGTCTTGACGAACAGCTGCCCCTGGGACACCGCGACGGAGGCGAGGCAGTACGGCGCGCAGGGATCGTTGAAGGTATTCGAGGCCAGAATCTCGAATTTCGGGCCGGCGCGGAAAACCGTCGTGACGCCGGTGGACTCGCCCGTCACGTAGATCTTCCCGTCGGCGAGCACCGGCGACGAGCTGTAGAAGTCGTTCGGCAGGCGGCTCGGTCCGTACACCAGCGTGCCGGTCGCGAGCTCCAGGCAATAGACCACGCCCTGCTCGCTCACCAGGTACAGGTACTTCCCGTCGCTGACGGGTGACGGCACATCAGGTCCGCGGTGAAAGGTCCATGCGACGTGGGTGCCGGAGACATCGCCGGAGCCGCCGGGCTTCAATGCCACGAGCGGGTTGACCCGCGTCGGCGCGATGATCAGGCCGCCGGCGATGATCGGCGACGAGATGATTCGATAGTTCCGCGCTTTCTTCGGGTTGAGCACGTCGGCGCGCCAGAGTTCATTGCCGGTTTGCGGATCGTGACCGGTGACCACGTCGCCGCCGGTGATGACGATCTCGGTCTTGCCGTCATGCTGAAGGAGCGCGGGCGTCGTGTAGGAATCTGGCGACTCCTGCTGCGCGTCGGTCGGCCGCTCGACGCGCCACACTGTCTTGCCGGTCATCTTGTCGATCTTGAGGACGTAGGACGGGTCGTCGGTCAGCATCCCGTGCAGGACCTGCAGGTACAACCCGTCGCCGTGCAGCAACGGGGAGGATGCGTAGCCGAACTGAACCCCGAACTTGCCGTAGTCCTTCTGGATCTCCCGCGTCCAGAGCTCCTTGCCGGCGAAGTCGAAGCTTTTCAGGACGCCGGTCCCCGTGATGACCCAGACGTACTTGCCGTCGGTCACCGGTGAGGGCGACGACATGTTCTGCTTGTTGCCGATCCGGTTCTCGCCCGCGAGCAGACGCTTCCAGGTGACCGTCTGCTTGTTGCGGTCCACCGCCCAGAGCTCGATATGGCCGGTCGCACGCTCCGTCGCGACGTTCAGGAAGATCGTGTCGTTCCAGACGATCGGCGTCGATCCGCTGAAGGCTGGAAGCGGCAGCTTCCACGCGACGTTCTGGGTCGGGCTCCACGTCGTCGGAAGGTTCGTTTCGGTGCTGACGCCGTCCCGTGACGGTCCGCGCCAGTGCGGCCAGGTTTCGGCGGCCAGGGACGCAACGGTTGAGGCGAACAGCGCGAGTGTCAGGAGGTGTCGGCGCATGGTGGCGAAGGGCGTGCCGATCAGCTTGCGCACGGCGACAGGCCGGCGCACGGACCGTTGATGACGGAAGACGACGCGGCCGGCGATCCTGCTTCAGCCCGCGCGGGCCTCTGTGCGCGTCAGGTGTCTCAGCCCGGCACATGACTGTCGGTTGTTGTCATACAGGACTGAAACCCGTCCACGACCTGCGGAAAATCGCGGGCAAAACCGCGAATCAGCCGCCCGGCCCGCCGCTTGCTGGAAGGATCGGTCGAGCAGTCAGTATGAGCGACACGAACACACACGCCCGCATTCTGGCCATCGAACCGGATTCCAGGACTGGCATCGTCCTGCAGCGCATCCTCGACAAACGTGCCCTCAGGGCCGATCTGAAGGTCGTAGGGACAATCGAGGCGGCGCTCGGATCCATTGCCGGCCACGTCCCGGATTTGATCCTCACCTCGACGTTCCTGCAGCCCGCCGATCTTGCGCGGCTGACCGACGAACTGCGCCGTCGGCATGATGCGACGCACACCCAGATCATCAGTACGCCGCACGCGCTCGAGGAGCCCGAGGGACCTTTCTACGATGACTCCGGCCGGGTCCTGCGATTTCCCCGGCCGCGGAGCCCCCGTGGCGCGTTCTACTGCGATCCGGTCGTCCTGCGCCACCAGGTCGACGAATATCTCGAACAGGCGCGGGCGCTGCGCGCCGCGGCCGCAGACAGACAGCATCGCGGCGTGGTTCCGGTCACCGATCTGGTGCTCGCGGTATGTCCGCCCAGCCCGTGGCAGCCCGCCAGCGGATCACCGGCGGTCACGATTCCAACCCCGCAGGACCTTCATGCGCTGAAGTCCCTGCGGCCGAGCGACCGTCGCCGGGCCTCACGCCGCCGGGCCGCCGATCTGGCCGGCCAATGGGGACTCAAACTCGGTCCGGATGGCGAGGCCAGCATCCTGGACATCTCGTGCTCCGGCGTCCGCCTGGAAACGAGCACCAGGCTCCACCCGGGGAACTTGATCGATCTCGAGGTGATCGGCATGGAAGGCAGCCTTGCTGTCGGCGCCCGCCTGATCAGGACCGAGACGGTCGACGCGGATGGTCCCGACGTGAGGTACCGCGCCGCCGCGATGTTCCTGCGCGAGATCGACCTGTTCGAACCGAACACGAACCCGGCGTTGGTGGCCGCTGCAGCCGCCGCGGCCTACACGCCAAGAGTTCTCGCCGACCTGCTCGGCCGCGTGCTGGCGAATGCCACCTGGGTGGCGAATGGTGCGCCACTGCGGTCGGCGTTCGAGAGCGAAGTCTGCGCGCTCGTCAAAGCCAGGGAAGTTCGCATTCGCGCCGTGCCGGTACGGGCCGCCGGAGGCTGCCAGTCGCTGTATTTCAATATTCCAGGTGCCGGCGGGCCCGAGCACGGCCTGCACGTGATCTTCGAGCGAGGCTACCGGCCGACCGCGGCCGAGTTCCGGCTGTTGAAAGCCGCCGCCAGTCTCGCATCCGTGGTGATCGATCTGGCCCCGGCTGCCGAGACGCCGTCGATCAACTGAGGATGTCCGTCTCGATCGAGCCACGCAGGAACGGTCGCTCCTCAACGCTTGAACGGCTTGCCGGTCCCGAGGTGATGGGCGATGTGTGCCTTGCCGCCGATTTGCGGGCGCGGCAGGCTTTCGCAGATGCCCTCATCCAGAGGCTCCGGGGGCTCTTCGCCGAGCATCTCAGGTTGGCGCCGGGGATTGATGGCTTGCTCGAGGTCGTACGCCAGCGCCAGCAGCCTCGGTTCTTTCAGGAACCCGCTGTACATCCAGATGCCCGCCGGCTTCCCTTCGGGTGTCAGTCCGACCGGCACGGAGATGTCCGGATATCCTGCAACCGCGGCCGGGGTCGTTGCGAAGCTGTAGGTCGGCGCGATGATCGCGTCGAGCTTGTCTCGCGCGATCGCCGCGTCGATCCCGTTGACGCCGGCGGACGCGAGCGAGAACGCGCGCGCCGCGAGATAGGCCGGATCGGTCAGGTCGCCGCTCGTCTCCTCTGAAAACCGGAACAACTCCTGGCCGAAGTACTTCATTTCGGTCGGGCAATGCCGCTCGTTGAACGCGATCAAGTCCGCGAGCGTCCGGAGCCGCGTGTGTCCGAGGGTCTGCAGATATTCGGCGATCTGGGCCTTGAACTCGACGAGCAGAACCGTGAACTCCGCGTCGAAATACGCGAAGGGATCCCCGGTGTCGGTCGGGACGAGCGTCGCGCCGAGAGCCGTCATGGCAGCCATTCCCTGCTGGGCGACCGCGACGAGATCAGGCTCGCCGCCGTACTCGGGAGTGAAGTAGCGCTCGTCGACGCCGATCCGCGCGCCCTTCAAGGCGCCGCGCTGCAGGAAGACGGTGTAGTCGGGTGGGAGCGGCCGGCCCGCGGCGGCACCGAACGGTGTCTGCATCACACTCAGCAGGATGGCGGCGTCGGTCACTGTCCGGGTCATCGGTCCCGCCGTGTCCTGGCTGTGGCCGATCGGGATGATGCCGTCCTGCGAGAGCAGGCCCATCGACGGTTTCAACCCGACGACCAGGTTGTTGCCCGCGGGGCAGACGATCGATCCGTCGGTCTCGGTCCCGACCGATGCCGCGCAGAGGTTCGCGGCCGGTGCGACCGCGGACCCGGAACTGGAGCCGCAGGGATCGAAGTCGAGGAGGTAGGGGTTTCGCGTGAACCCGCCGCGGGCGCTCCAGCCGTTGAACGGCGCGAATCCGCGAAAGTTTGCCCACTCCGACAGGTTCGTCTTGCCGAGGATCACCGCGCCCGCCGCGCGCAGCCTGCCGACGATCGGTGCGTCCGCCGGCACTTGGCTGTTGACGAGCGCCAGCGAGCCGGCAGTCGTCTGCATGCTATCGGCGGTCGCGATGTTGTCTTTCACCATGACCGGGATCCCGTGCAGCGGCCCGCGCAGCTGGCCGTTGCGCCGCTCGCGATCCCGCTGAACGGCGATCGCGATCGCGTTCGGGTTGGTCTCGATCACGGCGCCGAGCAGCGGATTCAGCGCGGCCATCCGGTTGAGATACGCGCCGGTCAGCTCGCGACTGGTGAGCCGGCCGCTGTTCATCATTGCCTGCAGCTGAGGAATGGTGGCTTCGAGGAATGATGCCGGCGCTGGTGCGGCTGCCGAGAGTCGTGAGAGCGGCGAAAGCGTGTCGCCGGCGAGCGCTGCGCCAGCTGCCAGTCCGCCGCCTACGAACCTGCGTCGGGTGATAGACACTGTGCCCCCTTTCAGAGGCGCACCCGCAAGCCCGTGCGAAGCGCGGGGCTGGCGAGGCGCGATGCGTGGACTCCGGTGAGCGATCTCGACGAGAGCGCGTATGCTACTTCATACAGGCACCCGTGAGAATCGAGTCGCGCGGTTCCGGGTTCCTCGGAAGATCTTTCCATCTGTCGACACGCCGCCGTAACGGGCGGACGCTATACTGCCCCAGCCATGCGCAAAGCCCTCCTCGCACTGCTGATCGTCCCGGTCGCGCTCTCGGCTCAGCCGCGGGCGAAGAACGTCATTCTGTTCCTCGCCGATGCCGGTGGCCTCTCGACCATCAGCGCCGCCAGCCTGCACGGCTACGGCGCGCCGCGGCGGCTGTACGTCCAGCGCATGCCTCACATCGGACTGTCCGACACGACGACCGCGTCGCAGATCGTCAGCGACTCGGCAGCCGGCATGACGGCCATCGTCACTGGTCAGAAGACCCACAACGGGGTCATCTCCCAGTCGGCGACGGCGGTGCGGAAGAAGAGCGATGGCGCCCCGCTGAAGACGATCCTGGAGTACGCCGAGGAACGCGGGCTGGCAACCGGCGTCATCACCAATGACGCGCTGACCGGCGCAACGCCGGCAGCGACCTATGCCAAGGCGAACGACAGAGGAATGACCGCGCACATCTTCCAGCAGATATTCACGCCCAGGTTCGGCGACGGCGTGGATGTCATGATCGGCGGTGGACGGCCTGCGGTGGCGGCCGCGCTCAAGGACGCCAGCCTCGATCTCGATGCGGTCGCCCAAAAGGGCCAAAGGCCGGTGCTGAAGACCTTCTCGGAGATCCCGGATGGTGCGACGCGGGCATTGCTGATGCTCGATTCGGGCGAGTTCGATCTCCAGACGGCGATCGATCGAACCCTGCGCATGCTCTCCGCCAATCCGCGCGGCTATTTCCTGATGGTCGAATGGGACACGCACACCGACCGCGTCCGCCTGGGTCTCGACCGTCTGGTCACGCTCGATCGGGTGATCGCGCGGACCGCGCAAAAGGTCGGCTCCGATACGCTGCTGCTGTTCACCGCCGATCACTCCTTCGACCTGCGGCTGCGCGGCGGCACGTTCGGCCCGCAGCTGCTCGACGGACTGGAACAGGCCGAAGCCGACGCGCCGAAGGGGCAGGTCAGGATTACGAGCCTGCGAATGGACAACGGCCATACTGGAGAAGAAGTCCTGGCAGCGGCACAGGGACCCGGCGCCGAGCGGGTCGGTGGCTTCATGGCGAACACCGATCTCTTTCGCGTGATGATGGCCGCATACGGCTGGGAGGCGTCGCCGCCATCGCCGACCCGCTGAAAGATGTCATCGGTCACCTAGCGGACTGTATCGGTGATTTCTAGAGGGTCAAATCCCAAGCTCCAAATCCCAAGCTCCAACGGACTCCCAAACGCCAAATCCCAAGCCAACTCCCAATCCAATTCCCAACCGGTTGGAGGTTGGTTGGGATTTGGGAGTTGGGCGTGCGTTGGGATTTGGAGCTTGGGATTTGGGATTTGACACTCTAGGAATGACAAGAACAGTCCAGCTCGGGGTGACGCTGAGCAAAAGTCGAAGCGTCATTCTCCCAACCGCAGATACCCCGCGCCGATCCGCAATCGCCCGGTGATGTTGTCGTCGAACGCGTAAAGCACCGCCAGCGTTCCGAGCGCGTGCGACAGCGCCAGCGGAACGATGTTGGGATACCGATCGTAGAGCCAGCACCACAGCAGGCCCGCCACGGCCGTCACCGATGACAGGAACGGATTCGGCAAATGCACCGCGCCGAACAGCAGCGCGGCAAGCCCGATGCCTGTTCGCCGCGACGTCGCTCGCTGCGCCTCGCGCAAGACGACGGTCTGAAGGACCCACTGCTGGGCGCCTCCCCAGGGAATCAGTGATGCGAGGTTGCCGAGGAAGTCGCGTCGATCGTGCAGCGTGCCAATCGCCGCGCCGATCGCGAGGATGACGAGGCAGAGGACGAACGTGATCGGCAATGCGCGCACCAGCCCCGGCCAGAGAGCGCGCCACGCGAAGCCCCATTCGCGATGCTGCCAATCGTGACGGATTGTCAGCGCGATGATCAGGCCCGCAGGCAGAACCACGACCTCACGAGGGTAGCGGTCGTCGAGGAACCAGGCCTGCAGCAGCACGGCGGCGACGATCGCGAGTGTGTTCGTCACCCGCCTTCGCGCTTCGCGCTACGGCGAGGCAGGCTCCGGCCTTCGCGCTTCGCGCTACGGCGAGGCAGGCTCCGCCCTTCGCGCTTCGCGCTACGGCGAGGCAGGCTCCGCCCTTCGCGCTTCGCGCTACGGCGAGGCAAGCTCCGCCCTTCGCGCTTCGCGCTACGGCGGACAAGTCGGCGAGGCAGGCTCGGCGGTTGCACTGACGCAACGGGCTCGAACCTGCCCCGAACCCCGGGGGACATCAGATTCGCAAAAAGATCTTTCGCCGGTACATCCACAACAAAATCAGCCAGAACACCAGCACGACGCCGAACCCTCGCAGCACGGGCTCGAACGTGGGACCGAAGATCTGAAACGGTCCGGCGCCCAGGTGCCGTACGAGTGCCGACGAGATGAACTCCTCCATCGTCCAGCTCATGACGTAGACGGCGATCGAGTTCGCGCCGATGACCAGCAACGGGAACACCCAGCGTTTCCAGCCTTTCAACTCGATCAGCGCGTAGAAGCCCGCCAGCATCAGCACGACGAGCCCGCCGCTGTACAGCGTGTAGGACGACGTCCAGATGCGCTTGATGATGGGGTTGATGTGCAGCCACTGAAGAATGAGGCCGGCCACGGTCAGCGCGGCGCCGCCGATCACCAGGCCCTTCAGCTTCTCGATGGTGGATCGTGAAGTCATCAGCCACCGGCCGGTCCACAGGCCGAGCATCATCGTCGCCAGCGTCGGGATGAAACTCAGCGTGGACCAGCCGCCGCCGTTGTAGAGGAATGGCTTCTCGCGCGGGAACAGGTTCAGGAACCAGACGTCGAACGCCCACGACAGGTTCGAGTTCTTGTTGAAGTGTGCGAGGAAGCCTGAATAGAGATGCGGCCACCCTGCCTGGACGCCCACCTGCGTGTAATCGAACCCCTCCGGCGGCAGGGGATAGAGCACGAACGCCAGCCAGAAGCCGACCAGGATCGCGCTGACCGCCGCTATCTGCACGCGCAGTGACGTGAACGCCAGCAGGAACAGGAACGTGTAGCCGAGGCCAATCTGCGTCAGCGTGTCCTCGAACGTCCAGTAGGTCTGGCCGCGGCTCAACGATCGCAGGAAGATTCCCAGGAAGATGAGTGCAGCGCTGCGCCAGATCGCGTGGAGCAGCATCCGGTTCCAGTTCTCGCCGCGGCCGGCGCGGTTGACGATCGAGAACGCCATGGCCGCGCCTACCAGGAACGAGAACGCGGGCTGAATCAAATCGTGCAGCGAGCAGCCCTGCCACGGCACGTGCGTCGTGTTGAAGGCGACGAACTCCCAGAACCGGTTGCCCGGGAACGCCCGGCGCACGCTCATGAGGCGCATCGCTTCGGCCAGCATCAGGAACATCACGAAGCCCCGCAGGGCGTCGATCGAGAGGATCCGGGTCTTGATGCCGGCGGCTGCGAACGGATGTGGCGGAGGAGCCGCGTCCGGCGCCGTGGTCGCGGCCGGCCTCGCGCGCGTTCGTTCCTGCTGAGCCACCACCATGATCGTCACTCCTAAGAAAGATGAACGCAGCCCGCAGTCCGCAGCCCGCAGCCCGGACTGTGAACAGCGGACCGCGGACTACGGACCGCGGCTCTCTAGAAACTGTAACGCACCGCCAAACGGATCTGACGCTCCGCGTACGAGCCGTAGAGACCCAGAATCCGCATGAAGTCGCCGCTGTTGACGCTGCTCGTCGGGTTGCCGAACTTGGGCGTATTGGTGAGGTTCGACGCCTCCACGCGCGCCTCGATTCGGTGGCTGCCGGTCAGGGGGAACGACCGGAAGATCGAGAAGTCGAGGTTCCAGCCACCCGGGCCCCGGAACTGGTTGGGCCGCGTGGTGCCGAACCGCACTCCCTCCGGTTGTACCCAGGACGTGGGATCCATGTAGTAGCCGGCGGCGCCGATGTCGCCGATCTTGTTCACAGGCGCCACGAGATCGCCGGTCTGCAGATTGCCGGGGGTATTCAGCGTCGTTCCGTCGGCGGTGACCGTGAACGGTGCGCCGCTGAACGCTCCGAAGATCCCGTTGATCTGCCAATCGTTGATGACCGTCCGCAGGGCGCTGTCGCCGTTCTCGCTGCGCCATGGCAGCTGGTAGATGAAGCCCATCTGCAGGACGTGCGGCCGATCGCCGTTCGCCAACGCCCAGTTGAGCTCCTGGATTGCAGGGTCGGGCACCTCGTAATCGGCTCTCAACGCCTTCGATCGGCTGTAGGTGTAGTGTCCCTTGAGCATCAGCCCTTGTGTGAACGGCCGCGTGACGCCGACCTGCAGCGCGTGATAGCTCGTCCTGCGCCATGGCGAGTAGATCTCGATGTCGCCCTGACGTCCGAACGTTGGAAAGTACGGCCGATCCGTGTCGCCGCCGCCGATGTGCTGGACGTTGTTGATGTTGATCGTCTGCGTTTCACCCGGAGGCAGCCCGCCGACCAGCTTGTTGCCGACGTATGCCACGTCGACCGATACGTTGAGCGGTATCCGACGTTCGACGGCAACGTTCCAGGAGTGCGTGCGCCCGCGGTGCGTCGATTCAGGCACCGCGGTCTGCATGCCGTAGTCGTTCGGCAGGTGCATGCGGCCGGTGCTCAGATCCGGTCCCACGAGGAGAGGGATGCCCTGATTGAGGGTTCCATACCAGCCGAAGGTGTTCGTGCCGGCCACCGGCTGGAACAGCGCGTTCAGGACGAGCGGATAGCTGAAGTCCCCGCGGAACGCCTCCTGTGCGGACATGCCCCGGGCGTCGAACGTGACGCCATAGCCGCTGCGGAACACCGTCCGGTCGTTGAGACGATAGACGCCGCCAATCCTCGGCGCGAATGAGTCCTTCGGCGCCTCCAGGCCCATGTTCTTCGGGTTCCCGCCGACGCCACCAATCAGGACGTCGAGCGTGTTGCGGTCCATCATCTCGATCTGACGATCGGCGCGGGACATGATCGGGTAGTACTCCCATCGCAGGCCGAGGTCCAGCGTCAACTTCTGGTTCACCGTCCAGCGGTCGCGCGCGAACATGGCATGCTGCCATTCGCGTCCGGTGAACAGCTCGTACTGATAGCTCTTGCGGGCGGTGCCCACCAGGCCCATCAGGAACGCCGCGTAGGTGTTGTAGAAGTTCGCCGCCTGCGAGCCGGTGCCGAACGTTCGCGTGGAGTTGCCGGCGAAATCGAATCGTCCGCGCGGGTTCGCCCGTTCCGGCTGCCAGTTGTCCAGGTGCAGGTAGTCGAGGCGATACCCGAATCTGAACTCGTGGCTCGACGCGATCTTCGTGACGTTGCTGCTGATGGATGTCGTCCCCTCGTCGCGATACGTGGGAGTCCACGTCGGCGAGTTGCCGAGCGCCTGGAACCCGGTTCTGAATTCCGGCATTCCCGCATAGCGCGGATCCCCGCGCCCCTGGTCGTTCGTGCCCGGAATGCCATAGTCCAGACCCAGCATGCCAAGCCCGAAGTCTGCCGAGGCGCAGGTCTGATCCATGATCGAGACACCGACCGCGCTGTCGAGCAGCAGCGACGGTCCGAACGACCAGGTCTGGCCCCCGGTGATGAGATTCACCCTGGTATCGCAGCCATCGTCATCGGAGCTGCCGAGCGGGAAGTTGAACAGATCGTCGACGACGGCGTTCATCTGACTGTATTTGCCCCAGACCTGATGCGACGACGTACGGTTCCAATTGACCTTCGCGTCGTAGTTGTGTCGATCGGTGTAGGCTTGGCGGGTCGTCTGGTAGTTGTTGGTGAAGCCGCCGGCCCCGGTGCCCTCGACGTTCGGCAGGGGATAGAGCTGCTGAAGCCGTGCGGTGAGCGAGTTCATGCGGCTGACGGGAATCCTGTTGTTGTCGAACTGCACGCGGCCCTGGCCGGTGGTGAGGTCGCCGGACAACGGGTCGTAGATCCGCTGTAGCGTCCCGTTCGCGTTGAGCGCGTTGCTGAAGTCGCCGCTGCGAATCGCGGCGTTGGGAACGGTGAAGAAGGCGGCCAGCTCCTGCCGGCTGATGTAGCCCTCGTACGATCCGAAAAAGAACAATTGATTGCGCCGGATCGGTCCGCCCAGCGTCCCGCCGAACGTCTGCCGCTCGATGGGAAGCTTCGGGGTCGCGTTCCGTCCGAAATAGAACGGGGACGCGTTCAGCTTCTCGTTGTTGAAGAACTCGAACAGGGAGCCCCTGAAGTTGTTGGTGCCCGACTTGGTGATGACCGTAATGGCCACTCCCGCCGCCATCCCCTCTTCGGCATCCATGCTGCTGGTCGTGATGTTGACCGACTCGATGGTCTCGGCCGGCGGAATGTAGACGTTGTGGTGCGGCAGGCCGACGTTCACGTTGCGCGTCCCGTCGGTGAGCGTGGTATTCGCCGCGCCGTCCTGACCGTTGACGGTCATGTTCAGCGAACGCTGGGGCGTGTCGGTCTCAGCATTCTGGAACGCGGGCGGCAGCGAGCCCGGCACGAGCACCACCAGCCCCTGATAGTTCCGGAACCGGTTGAGCGGCAGGTTGGTAATCTCGGTGGACTTCAGCTCGGTGTGGACGTCCGCCTTGTCGGTCTGCAGGAGCTCGGCGTTTGACTGGACCGTGACGGTCTCGGTCATATTGCCCACCTGGAGCGTGTGATCGGCGCGGCTGATCTGCCCGACTCTCACGGGCACTCCGGATCGCACCGATTCGCGGAATCCCTGCAAGGTCACCTTGACGACGTAGGGACCGGCCTGGATGTTGGCAAACGAGTAGCCACCCTGCGCATCCGTCGTGGTTTCCCGCGTGAAGTTGGTCTCGCTGTTGACGATCGTGACCCTGGCGCCGGGCACGACCGCGCCCTGGGAATCGACTACCGAGCCGACGAGGCCGCCGTAGAGCAGTTGCGCCGCTGCGGACGCGGCGCCGAACACACACACAGCGAGGCTGATAAGGACAATCCGGCGACACGATCGCGACAGTTCACTGCGACACGTCACAATTCACCTCCTGATGAGGCGCCGGGCGCGCCCGCCAACGCAGGATCACGCGCCCGTCGTCAAGTCGTCATGGCGGTCGAAAGTGTCTGCCCATCCGACGATGGTGTCAATCAGGGAACCCGCCTTCGCGCTTCGCGCTTCGGCGAGGCAGGCTCTTCGGCAAGGCACATGTGAAATCCCAAAGGGAGGTATTCTCCTGCCGTGATTTACGATGCCATCGTCATCGGCGCCCGCTGCGCCGGGGCATCGCTGGCGATGCTGCTCGCCAGGCAGGGCGCGAAGGTCCTCCTGGTCGACCGCGCGACGTTTCCCTCCGACATTCCTCACGGTCATTTCATCCACCGGCACGGCCCGCCGCGGCTGCGCGACTGGGGCCTGCTCGACAAAGTTGCGAGCCGCACACCTGCGATCAGCCGGATGGTGAGGGACGCGGGAGACTTTCCCTTGCGTGTGGGGGATCTCGTCGAAGACGGCGTGCCGTGGGGTTACGGTCCGCGTCGCGTCACGTTCGACAAGATCCTGATCGACGCCGCCACCGGAAGCGGCGCGGAGCTACGGGAGAACTTCAGCGTCACCGGCTACGTGTCCGACGGGGATGCGATCGCCGGCATTCGTGGACGCCACTCCGGCGGCACCGAGGTGGAGGAACGCGCGACGATCACGATCGGAGCAGACGGACGGCGGTCACCGCTCGCCCACGCCGTCCGGGCGCAGGCCTATAACGAAGTTCCCGCGCTCCTCTGTTATTACTTCAGCTACTGGAGCAGCGTCGAGTCGGAGCAGTTCGAGCTGTATACCCGGACGGCGGAACGACGCGTGATCTTCTCGTTCAAGACCGAAGACGACCTCTACGCGATCTTCGTTGGCGCGCCGATGGAGGAACTTCCGGTCTTCCAGCGCCATCCCGAGGCCGCATTCCTGGCCTCCCTCGATCTGGTGCCTGACTTCTCCGAGCGCGTCAGAGCCGGCCGCCGCGCGGAGCGGTTCTACGGCGCCACGGATCTGCCGAACTTCTACCGCAAGCCATTCGGACCTGGCTGGGCCCTCGCGGGCGATGCCGGCCTGCACAAGGATCCGTACCTGGCGCTCGGGATCTGCGACGCGCTTCGTGACGTCGAATGGCTCGCAGCCGCGATTGGTGACGGACTGTCGGGGGTGCGGCCGATGCAGGACGCCCTCGCGGCGTACGAACGTCGCCGCAACGAGGCCTCGTCGCGCGACTACGACGACAACATCACGATGGCGCGGTTTACGCCGCTCCGACCGGAAGTGCTGGGCCTGCGCGCCGCGGTCAGGAACCAGCCGCAACTGGCGACGGCCTTCACCAAGGCGGTGATGGGCATGATCGATCGCGACGCGTTCTTCAATCCGGAGAACCTTCAGCGGGTAATGGCGGGAGCGGCGTCAGTCGAGCGGGAATAACGGCTGCGCCAGCTATCCGAATCTGATCCGAGCCCCCACCTTCGCGCTTCGCGCTACGGTGCGGTAAGCCGAGCCCCGACCTCAAAGCAAGAAGAGACCTACTGCACCGTGGCTTTCAGGATCTGCCATCCGCCGCCGTCACGGGTCAGGCTGAAGGTCCATTCCCGATTTGGATAGTGCTTTGGCGAGCCGATCTTCGGACGGAATGACGCATCCCCCTTGCACCACGCGTTGGCGCCGGCACCGGACGACAAGATCGTGACGTTGCAGGAGGCGAAATGGACCTGCTGTTCTTGAAGATCGTCGAAGGCACGCCGGAGCCTGCGATCGTCGACGGAGGGATAGACGGCTTTCGTGGCGCGAACATCCATGCGGTCGTACGCCCGGCTGTACTCCCGGAGCACGGCCAGCACCACGTCTGTGTCCTTCTGTGCCGGTGCCGTCGCCGCGGTTCCGGCATCCGCAGCATTGGCGTTCGCTGACGCACGTCGCGGTTCAGCCGGCCGGGCCGAGGAACCCGGTCGCGGCGAAAGCGAACCAGTGCTGGCAACCGGATCTGCCGCCGGCGACGTACGTTCGGACGGCTCAGGAGTTGATGGGGAAACAACCGCGGCGTCCGATGATTTCAGGAGCGGCGCCGCCGGCAGGTGGCCCGTCGTGGGGGATGGCTCAGGCGCCGAAACCTGCACGAAACGACCGCTCGTGCCCACCGGCACGGCAAGCTGCTCTGCACGCAACGTTCGAGGGAACGCGCGCGGTGGCGCCGGGACCACGCGGACCACTCTGTTCTCGATGGTGACGCGGTGTTTCGAGACGACGGAGGAGCGGGAGGAGGCACGCAGCCGGAGAGGCGGCGCCAAGGGTATTCCGGGCAGGGTCATCATCCTGGCCGCAAACGCCGCGAGTGGCATCCGCTGCGGATGAGGTGCGGCGATTCCCCAGATGTGCATGGACACCGCCCCCAGCAAGACCACCACGGCCCGAACGACTCGGGCCGGATAGGGAGCCACCCTCTCACCGTTGACCTGGATGGGTTGGGAAACTGCCGGGATGAATGGCAAAACCCGGGGACTTGCCTTCGCCGATCTCATGATCGCCCTGTCGAATCCTCTCGATCTCGCAAGAACGCTCACTGCAATCCGCGCACCGCGAGGCAGGGCCCAATACGTGCGCGCTCCTCCCAGGAATGCGCGCGATTTTCACGGCTCCAACCGGTCGTGTCACGACGGTGCGACGCGTTTTCCTATTGAGGGAAAAGATGTGCCTAGATTTCTGACCCCGAGTGGGCCTGCGGGCTACGAGAAATGAGTCCGCATGAAGCGGACGTTCTGAGTGTGGCTCTCGAGGAGCGGCTGACCTTTCGGCACCGCGCCCTCGATCTGGATCCAGCCGCCATAGCCGATGTCGTCGAGCGCCCTGCGGACCCCCGGGAAATCGATGCGGCCCTGTCCGAGCAGGAAGCCGTTCTCCTTCGCGTGGAATTCGCAGATCCGATCGCGACCGAGCTGGCGGATCTCGGCGAGGATGTCGTAGCCCATCTGCGTCGAGTTGGCGAGGTCGTAATAGACCTGCACGTTGCGTGAGCCCACCGCCTCGAGGATGCGGAGGTGGTCTGGTGCGCTCAGCCATGACTCGATCCCGAGGACGACCCCCTGGCGTTCCGCCTTGGGCGCGACGCGCTTCAGGCGGTTGATGACTTCGGCCTGTCCTTCAGGGTCGCCGCGCAGGTCACCCTTCTCGAAGAAGGCGAGCAGGATCACCCGGACGTCGACCGCGCGGGCGACGTCGATGCTGTCGCTGACCCACTGCTCGGTGCGCGGATCCGACTTGTAGGGCACCTGGTTCATCAGGTCCAGCGCCACGCCGCCAATCCGCACTCCCGCCGCCGCGGCGGCGTCGCGATACGCCCGCTGCACGTCGGGACGGCGAAGCTGCAGGTCGTTGTCCACGCTGCCCATCGAGACCTGCACGCCATCGAGCCCGAGCTGCCTCGCAACGCCGAGAGCATCGGTCCTGGCGCGCTGCCCGAGCGACCAGTCACAGGCGCCGATGCGAAAACGCCCCGCTTGGGCGGACGCAGGTGAGATCCCCAACGCCTGGAGGCCGGCGAGCCCCACCGTCGCTCGAAGCACATCCCGGCGTGTCACAGTGGACGGGGCGAATCGTCCACCTTCGCGCCTCGCGCTACGGCGGACACGTGTGCGACTCATCAGCGCCTCTGGAGAAAGGCCACGATGTCGGCGATGTCCTGTTCGGTCAGGGCGAGCGAGAGCGGATCGGGCATCAGGCTCGGCTTCAACGGAATTCGGCCGTCGAGATCGCCGGCGGCGATGCTCCGAGTGCGGCCATAGCCATCACGAATCGAGATCGTTGCGCCCTCGGACTGGAGGAACCCGATTATCGGCTCGCCCTTGCGCGGGACGAAGAGCTCCGCCCCGTAGCCGAACGCAATCCCGGCGCTCGGAGTGACGATCGCCTCGATCAGCCCGTTGCGATCGAACTTCCGGTCGATATCGGTCAGATCGGGACCGACCTCCGCGCCCGCGGATGCTCCGCGGCGGTGGCAGGTCGAGCAGGCGCCCATGAAGCGGCTCTCGCCTCGGACCGCATCGCCGGTTCGGTTGGCGATCTCGCCGGCCGTCATCCTTGGCTGCCCCCCGGGACGCGCGAAGTATCCTGACGCAGCCGTACGCACGGCGCGATCGGGATTGCT